>Ga0224511_10002193_pt1 | contig 12876 bp, 4 predicted proteins | sample SF_May12_sed_USG_2_FD_169988 | JGI IMG/M metagenome (GOLD analysis project Ga0224511, IMG submission 169988) | Sediment microbial communities from San Francisco Bay, California, United States - SF_May12_sed_USGS_8_1 | ecosystem: Environmental > Aquatic > Marine > Sediment | place: USA...
TGTAATGTTTACAAAGTCATTCACTGTGTAATGTTTACTTAGTCATTTATTTCATTGTTTAAACATTCGAGATTTTACATTCGCATTGCTGGTCAGGCTTTTTTGTTGGATGGAAATAAAGTTTTATATATTAAATGAAGACTCTGTGTTGTTTTTCTGTGTGTGTTAGATCACTCTTAGTTTACATAATACATATGTAAGTTAACAACTTTGGTGTATACATGTACATGTATATAAGGCTGGGTTTACTATGGCGCTATATTAGTTGATCGTCAATATAGCAGACATGAACCCCATTTCAAAATTTGCTAATGTTACAGTATTTTGTACGTTTAATTGTAACATTATTTTACACCGTATTCGTGACCTTTTAAGAGTAAGGTAGGAACAAATTAAGCATCTATTGTTTATTCAAATGAAATAGATTTTGATTGGGCCAGCTTTTTGGCGGTGTCTGTTTTAGGGTATGCTCATTGGTTAAAAATTAAAAAAGAATTGAAAAGTATTAATGACGTAGTCATAGCTTGGTGAAACTGCACGCACTATATAGCCTATCGAATATTCAATTAGACTGCCGAGATCAAGTAATGTAGACATCAAGGTGAACATGTCAAGGGGCGCATTTCAAATGATTTATCACGTTTAGTCAACAACACTCCAAATCGCACTACACATGTATATAGATAGACGTGTGCTAAAGCCAGCTGAGTAAAATATCGCATCGATTAATAAGAGGAATAAGGAATGTGATTTAAATATCAAAGTATCAACTTAAAAACTTAAACATACATAAACAACTGGCTAACAACACACTACATAAAAAGCCGTTGACAAAATAGGTTTTTCACTATTTTCCCGCCATATCACATTTTACAAATAACGCATTGTTACAGAAACCTATGATTGTTATCACCACAAGACGGCGGCAAAGTCGCAATTCTATGTTGTAAAATACATGTTTATTATTATATACTGGGTCTACAAGTATAATTTATACTGGAAGGAAGTGCGTCACGGTTATATGATGGCATCGATTTGCAAGTCACAACTCCAAACGTGTTCTAAACATTCACGTCGATGTCATATTCAATTCTGGTCTTCAATGAATGTTTTGCCGCTGTGCTCATTTCTTTGGCGACTTTCCAGTTGCACAAGTAACGCTGTGTTCGACTGCGTGTATTTAGACCGCGTGTGTCTCCAGACCACCAGAAATAACGCAGCCATGACGCAGACACATATGACGACACAGAGACTGATGATTGTGACGTCAGAGGGGACGTAGTTGGACGTTGGGCAGCCATCACGCGGCGTCATTTGTGAAGCGGACGTCAACACTGTCGTTAAAGACCCCTTGTAGTCTGGAGAAAGCGATTACAATTATGAACACATTACATTCAAATTCAATGCAATCATTTTAACCGGCTCAAATAAAAGAATGAGTTCACGTTATTATTAATCTGTAAATACTATTAATAACTTTATTACGTGTGTAATTTTCTAAAAGCGAATTCCAGTCTGTACTAAATTATAAATGCCTAGAAGATACACATGTCTTTCCGGTAAGCTCATGTGTTGCATAAATGCTTTGTGTTTAGCGCAGTTGTTATTGCATATAAGCACATATACTGGACTTTACTGATAGCTTAGGTGTTAATACATAAAAAGAAAAACTGGTCTTTACTGTTAGCACAGTTCCTAATGGATAAAGAGATCAAATAGTATTGACTGTGAGATCAGCTGTTAATGCATTAGCAGATATACCCGTCTTGACAGAAAGCTAAGTTTTTAATGCATAAGAAGATAAACAGGTCTTTGCTGATAGTTCAGTTGTTAATGCATAAGCAGATACACGGGTCGTTACTGAAAACTCAACTGTTAATGCATAAGCAGATTTACCCTAGTCTTCTCTGAAAGCTCAGCTGTTAATGCATAAGCAGATAAATGTTAGCTGTTAATGCACAAGCAGATACATGTATACTGGCCTTTACTGATAGCTCAGCTGTAAATGCATAAGCATATATACTGGTCTTTGCAGATGGCTCAGCTGTTAATGCATAAGCATATATACTGGTAGTTACTGATAGCTCAGTTGTAAATGCATAAGCATATATACTGATCTTTACTGATAGCTTAGCTGTTAATGCATACGCATATATACTGGTCGGTACTGATAGCTCAGCTGTTAATGCATAAGCATATATACTGGTAGTTACTGATAGCTCAGTTGTAAATGCATACGCATATAAACTGGTCTGTACTGATATCTCAGCTGTTAATGCATAGGCATATATACTGGTCTTTACTGATAGCTCAGCTGTTAATGCATAGGCATATATACTGGTCTTTACTAATAGCTCAGCTGTTAATGCATAAACATATACACTGGTTTTTGCTGATACGAGGGTTGTTCGGGAAGTTCTGAGAATTGTTTTATGGGACACATTGTAGTCGGGTTAGCATAAATATAAATATATACGCATTTATTTCAATATATACTGTACAGTATCTAAAAATGTCATCATCATACACGCAGAAACTAAAACATAATAAAAATAGTAAATAACCATATAAGGCGTAAAAAAATGTTCTTTGTTTCCACTAACATCGTCAAAAAAATAGGTCGGTCGGCATAACTTTTTTTTCTTATAAACTTTTATTTTTCTTTTTTCAATGAAAGTTACTCATTTTTATATTGCAAACATGTTCATTTTTTATATTTTTACTTTAACTGGTTAAAAAAGCAAGTTAAACACCATTATCTTGATGAATTGTCAACAAAACTGCAATAAATTGAAAAAAAATCTTAAAATTAGGTTAAATTAGGATTTTTTCTGAAATTGAGCTGAAAAAACTTTAGGGTCGGCATGAAAAATTAGGGTCGGTCGGTTAAGTGGAAACAAACAACTTTTTTTCTACGCCTAACATACACCCGGAGCACGCTGACGTCATTTGCAACGTTATACTATGTTTAAGTCCATTGATCGTCTCACCGTTTCAACGTAGTCACCTGCAATTTCGGCACATTTTCTGTGTCGGTTGATCCACTTATTGTATGTTTCCACGTACCCGCTGTCGGTAAAGGCTTGCATATGCTTAACATGATCGTCAGCTGAGTCAAATCTTTTTTCACGTAGCTGTGATTTGAGCTCAGGGAACACACGGAAATCCATCGAAGCGAGGTCCGGGCTGTATGGAGAGTGCGTTATAGTGTTGCTATGGTTACTGCTATTTCCGGCTATTGTTGTCTGATTCTAATCATTTTTAGCAGTAGTTCCGTGATATGCTAATCTTAGTTTGTGCCAAATATTACATATTAGAAACAATAAATATAGGAGATATAACACAATTCTCAAAACTTCCCGAACAACCCTCGTAGTTGAGTTGTTAATGCATAAACATACATACTGGTCTATACTGATAGCTCAACTGTTAATCATAAAATGTATATGCATAAATAATGGTCTTTACTGATAGATCAGCTGTTAATGAATAAGCATATGTACTGGTCTTTACTGATAACTCATCTGTTAATGCATAAGAATATACACTGGTCTTTATTGATAGCTCAGCTGTTAATGCATAAACATACATACTGGTCTGCACTGATAGTTCAGCTGTTAATGCATTAACATATAATACTGGTCTATACTGATAGCTCAACTGTTAATCATAAAATGTATATGCATAAATAATGGTCTTTACTGATAGATCAGCTGTTAATGAATAAGCATATGTACTGGTCTTTACTGATAACTCATCTGTTAATGCATAAGCATATATCCTGCTCTTTACTGATAGCTCAGCTGTTAATGCATAAACATAAATAATAGTCTTTACTGATAAATCAGCTGTTAATGAATAAGCATATATACTGGTCTGTATTGATAGCTCAGCTGTCAATGCATAATCATATATACTTGTCTTTATTGATAGCTTAGCTGTTAATGCATAAGCATATATACTGGTCTTTATTGATAGCTTAGCTGTTAATGCATAAGTATATATACTGGTCTTTATTGATAGCTCAGCTGTTAATGCATAAGCATATATACTGGTCTTTATTGATAGCTTATCTGTTAATGCATAAGCATATATACTGGTCTTTATTGATAACTAAGCTGTTAATGCATATACATGTATACTGGTCTGTACTGATAGCTTAGCTGTTAATGCACAAGCATATATACTGGTCTTTATTGATAGCTTACCTGTTTAGCCTAAGAATATATACTGGTCTTTACTGATAGCTCAGCTGTTAATGCATAAGCATACATGTATATACTGTTCTTTACTGATAGCTCAGCTGTTAATACATAAGCATATATACAGGTCTTTACTGGTAGCTCAGCTGTTAATGCATAAGCATATATACTGGTCTTTACTGATAGCTCAGCTGTTAATTAATGCATAAGCATATATACTGGTCTTTACTGATAGCTCAGCTTTTAATGCATAAGCATATATACTGGTCTTTACTGATAGCTCAGCTATTAATGCATAAACATATATACTGGTCTTTGCTGATAGCTCAGCTGTTAATGCATAAGCATATATACTGGTCTTTACTGATAGCTCAGCTGTTAATGCATAAGCGTATATACTGTTCTTTACTGATAGCTCAGCTGTTAATGCATACGCATATATACTGGTCTTTACTGATAGCTCAGCTGTTAATGCATAAGCATATATACTAGTATTTATAGTTAGCTCAGTTCGTGATGCATTACACGATGTTATTCTTTTTGGTTAGCTTAGTTGTTAAATAAGACCGTTTATTGCATTGGTAAACGATAGACCGTTTGAGGTTTTAAGGAATTTCAAGCACTACATGTTTTGTTGTAATTAATACCTCCACACATGTGTGTCATTTGAGACATCCATTCTTCTTGACATCTTGTTAACTTAGGAAAATTTCATGTACGTTACACGTGTAGAACTGCTTTAATCGTATTATGTTTTTCGACACTAAACGCGTAATATTTTCAGATATAGATCTATAAAATAAACTATTCTAATGTTTAAGCTATCATCAACTTTTATTTGACGCTGTTATAGGCATGTAATGCAAGCGCGATGTCGATTTCTATTGGTCATTCGACATTGCGCTAACTTATAAACGTTTTCACGCGGCGTATCCCAGCGGGTAATAAGTAAAAAGGTTTCCTGCGGGAACAGATTTTAAAGTTTTAAGATTTATCAACTAATAAACGAATTGACTTGAATCGAACTAAACGTAAGCATATAATTAAAGGTGTCTGAGATTTAGGCTCTGTCCGAGGGGATTTGGCTCAGTGGTAAAACACTCGACTGCCGACCCAGGGATTGCGAGTTTGATCCCCCTCACTCCAAGTAACAATACTAAAAGGAAATATGTACTGGTTCTTCCCACTAATAGAAACCAACCATCTGTAAGCCCCGACGCCGAATAGGCCAAGCTTCCGAGTGCGTCGCTAAACAAAAGCAATACCCGCTCCCGGCTCTGTCCGAGGTTAGGCACCACACCAGCAGACCCGGTTGGGCATAAGGTTAACATTAACAACAAATATAATGTAACCACATGCCAAAGATCAAGACAAAAGACAATGGAAAGCGTCCACTTCCGACAATTCACACCAATCTTTACATGATGACCCCGTTTCCGTGACTCGTTTTTGAAAGACCGTTTTAGCAAAAAGATAAAACATGTATGAGCTGTCGTAAACTTTTTTTTATTTTTGTCAATACTAAATTCTTTTTTCGTTTAATAAAAGTAAGAACATGCTTACTTGTTTAACATGATTCATTAAGTTAAAATACTCAATTAACCATTTAACCAATTATTTTACATGTCCCGTTGCCCCATTAAGCAAAACAGGTCACGTGCTCCCCCATGCCTCAAAAACTTGCCGCGTACCAATACCATGCGGGCTCCAGCCCACAGGGAATAATAATTACAACGGTACATTGTCACGGGAAGCAGCCGTGTTGTTTTTGGAATGCGAAAGTGAATTACTTTTTTAACTCACCAAATTCCTTGTGGTTTTTTTTCTAGGCAACCAACACTCTATTCCCCCTAATACTCCTCTCCTAATTCCAACTTTTACTTCCATCTACACTCCCTTATAAAATGAAACTAACGTTATTATATACAGATTGATAGTCTACGACACAGAATTATTTTGTATTTTTATGATGTTGATTTCAAATAAAAACTTAAAAACCAAGTTTTGATGTTGATTTCACGGTTTAGCATATTTCTAGGTAGCACTAACCTGGACAGTAGATGTCACATGACTTCGGTGCACGGCCGTCACAGAGACCTGCACATGGCAGCATGTCGCCAGTGGTTGGGTCCATATATACGTCACTTCCGGTCACACCCTTACAACACTCTTGGTATAAAAAGGCATGTAAAATAAACTGCAACATTGCGATTCGAAATAAAACTTTTAACGATGCTGCAATACTTTACGTGAAAGCAAATACGAATATATGCTTATTTATCTGTGTTTGCACCAGTTGCTTAAGATCAGGTTGATAACATTTTTCTGTCGCTGAATCCGCTATGTATTTGTTTTTTTTCCTGACCACAAAATTTCACATATAGACAGTTATGACCCTGGCTGTATTAAACTGCGTCAACGATATTTTTACGTTCATTAGGATTATTCACTATGACGTGTTTCTCAATTTCACAACAACTACGTAATTCGTGGATTTACAATGTGGGATTCAGAACTGGTATCCCACCATGACTAGGCAAGGTCTTGTCCTATTGATTGAAAGGTATAAATGCCAAGTAAAATGGTTTTTATGCTTAAGCATAATGTTTGTTATAAATTATATGTTTACAATTATAAGGTGTGTTATCCCCTACATGTTTGTGAAAATGGCACATATGTTAAATCATATATAGGCCAATATCACGAAAGCGATTTTCGTTATTGTTTTGGTTTCTCATAAAAATGATTCTTGATGATTACAGTGCTTCTGCATCGTCTGTGTTCAAGATTTGGGAATTATATATATACAAATCACAATTTCAACATATGCTTCTTTAAGTTTTTTTTTATAAAAGCATGTTTCATTTAAATTTTGTCCGCGTGCCGTGGATTTGTATGTGTTTGGTGTGTTGTAATTGTCTAGTGAAAAATAACCCGTTAAACGTTGTCACTGTGACTCATTTTCTTGCGGCAACGAAACATACGTTTTACTGTAAATGTATTATTCGTGAGTTTTGTCTTGTAAATTGAAATCGATTTAGGAGTCTTACATTACACGTGTACTTTGTAAACCGGTAAACATGATGTGGCCTAATCTGATAATTGCAAATTGTTGTAAATTTCACTGGGATCCTAAATACCTATGACTAAACCTATTGACCTAGATAACGTCACTTCAGACTGAATTAGATTACTTAGATTACGTGTAAGTAATTACGTTTTGGCAATAACTAAATTCCTTGAATTCCGAGAATAGTTTCGCGATCTAGCTGTGACAGTGACGACGATTTTTATACGTTTATAAAGAAAATAACAACTTTTTAATTTTGACACACACACACACACGCACGCACGTTGTACACACACATATATATGTTTACATATATGGTTCTGCTGAATCAGTAGATGGACGTAGACGTGAAGCAGTGTTCCGGTCGGTCCGCGCATCTCATTCTTTGTACCATCTATTTGTATGCCAGTGCGCATGCACCGGAAGACGCTGCCCGTGATCAAAAGTCAGCGGAAAGGTGGTGAGTGTGGTGTATAAATAGATCCATAGTTGGCACTAATCCCTATAATCTGTTTATCTTTACAATACATTACAGTAAGAAGTTCACCACAGTGTAGATACTAACACCAGAACACATGTCAATGTTTGTGGTAAAATATATTTCCCTAAAAGTATTGGTCAGGTTATGTATTGTATCTTTCAACTGACCTATCGACAGCCCGCCCCACTCTCTGGCCTCCACAATTAACGTATCCCTTGGCTTATTATGATGTGATAGATCTATATACTACTTCATTAAAATAGTATTGATCATATGCAGTTATCTGATACTATTGGTATGTACATGTATTTGCATAGGCTGGATTGAGAAGTGAATACAAAAGAATAGTCCAACAAACTAAGTCCATCCAGGCGCCATTTTTGGTCAGTTGACCTGCTACTTGTCGTTATGTACTCTGGATGGCGTTGTGCTAGGGACCCTAACACAACGTCATACAGAGTACATAACGACGAATCACGTTTTTCCCTCCCGGAATTTTTCCCTCCCATTATTTTTGACACCTAGGAATTATTCCCTCCCATGGTTTTCCACCTAGGAATAATTCCCTTCCATTCTTTTTCCACCTAGGAATTATTCCCTCCCGTCGTTTTTCGGTGAAAATAGCATGTGGGGAATAATTCCTAGGTGGAAAAACGACGGGAGGGAATAATTCCGTATCCCCATAACGACACATGCGCTCTTTTTTTCTAGTTATTATTAGTTATTCCAACGCACACGTATGTTTAGGCCTTAGGGTTGTAGTTTAACGCTGGTATTCAGGTTTTTATTGTTATTTATTTTGAATATCATAATTAGTCATGCAGGAAAATAACACAATATATCAAAATCGGAAACAATTTTTATAAACAAAGTTAATGAGAAACGTTGATGCTGAGGCGTTATGACAAGATAACTCATCGCGACCTAATAAAATATGTAAATCAGAATTACCTCCCTTTGACTTAAACTGTAAAGAAAATAGGATTCTCTGACTGCGACATACACGTTCTTATTGACGCATTACGTGCGTGATTCATGAAACAACGTACTGGACAATTCATTGAAGCAAATATACCACAGAACATGTAAACAATCATAAATTAAAAGCACATTATTAAAAGCGACATTCCAGATATTCGACCATTGTATTCCTTCATTCATATATACTGTTGTTACCGGTATACATAATTTTTAATTAATTTTATTAACGTTGTCTTTGCCTTTATATATAGGCTAGGTTTCTATTAAAAAAGTGTGTGTCCCATATACTTATAATATGATCGCCTATCGAAAGGCTTAATGCCGTTACATTTTGATGCACAATTGTATCATACAAAGACCCACTTATAAACATTGCGATGTCCCAAGTCGTTTTATCAAAGAAATCTCAGTAAGCATAATTATTTCTATTTAGCCCCTAAAGATGATGTCCTTAAGCGTAGTTATACAAAAGTTAAATTAAAAATCCCATCCTAAATTTCGTCCATCGTTTTCCCTACATAATCCAGGTCGGTAGAAGGAAAAGGTACACTTAAAAAAAGATATGATGTACTCTTAGTAAAACCTTATTTCCGTACAAGGCACCAGACTATCTGACGGCATCATAACGTATAATACTTCCGTCTAACATTTGATTGGGCGATAGTCGTGGTTTTATTGAGATACACAATCATAGTTTAGAGGCGCGTTTCCTTGTGGGTTTGTCCCGTCGGTATCATAGATACTAAAGATTATGATAAGACTTAAAAGAAAATTACAGATTTTCATATATCCCTCTTAAGTGCCTCGACCACTGATAGGAACTTTCTGACTTCTCCGCATTAGGGAGCAAATCACCGTGAATTTGATTAATATTGGACACCTACAAATAACCCTAAATCTAAACAATAAATTGTCTAATTTACAAATTGTAAGAATATTACATTAGGGCTTCTTTAGTACTGTACATGCTATGTGTGATTAGATCAAATTGAATTATGAAACATTGTGTTTTTCAACATATCAGTAACTATTGTCTGAATTATAAATCGTTGTTGTTGTTTTCCCAACATATCAATTACTAGTACTATTGTTTCTTGAATTCTAGACACACCGATTCGTTTAAGTTCTATATTGAAAAAGATGACAATGAAGTCTTGAATAGTAGAAATAATTCAAGTTTCAAGTTTCAAAGTTTATTGGTTATCGGCACTATATGTGCCTTTGACCATATACAAAATATTTACAAGGCATGACAAACAGGTTTACAAACAGTGCATAATATAAGAAATTAAGCATACTCAAAGGCAATTAAATATAAATTATTATAAACAAATTCGCTAATATATAAGAAAACAGTTAACTAGACAGGGAATTATCGCTAAGAACATAGGCATCTTTTATAAATTTAGCAATACATGTATTTAACAATTTCTTGCTAGATTTTGTTGACATTAAAGATTCAAAGAAGGTTTGTAGGGTCGGGATTGTTTTATTATATTGTTACCAAGAAATCACGTGTCTTGGGCAGAAATTAGAGAAAACAATCTGAAAGCCACAAAAAAACTGAAGGATCGCCTATATATAGGGACCGGCTACCCGAGCATAGACTCAGCATATAATTGCATAAAATCATGGCAACAGGTCATAGGTTGCAAGCTTCTTGAGTCTCTATGTGTGGGTTTATCAGGCCGGAATAAAAGGCGTGTTTTGACTCCTGATATGAGATACATGTAATACCGACTGCATGTGCACCTGTTTACACTTGAAAACGAACATAAAATATCCATTAAATAAAAGTTATCATAAAAGGTAGCTTTAACCACTACTTATCATAACAATGTAAATGTCTAAAACATTTATACTATCTTTTAAGACGAAACAACGCCACAACATGACAGGCCGCATCAATAGTTTTATTAAAAAGCATAAGTAAAACTGTACGAAATCTTGACCCCGGTTCAAAGATTCGCATAAGGACGATTTTTTAAGTCGCTAATGGCTTTCACGTTTCAACTTTCATAAAAGTAAAGTTTAGTAGAATTGAATATGAACAAAGAAAGATTACTGACCAAAGTTTTTTTACTTTCCTCCTACTTTTTATTGTTTAATAAAAACGATTTTCATAAATTATAAATGCATGTAATTTGAGATCTCTAATACGTTAACCGTGAATTACTGTGAGAACAGGAACATATGTATATACTTTAACAAAATTAAAGAAAAAAAGTAATTCTCACTGGTTGCCGATGAAATTTTTTTTGATCGAGTTTGGCATTTCCTGTAGAAATAACCTGGTATGACGCGGTCGGGGATTGAACCCACGACCTCCCGCTCACGGGGCGAACGCTCTAACTATTGAGCCACAGCTGCGGTATTTTATTGGTTTGTGCACACTTTTCTTCAAAACTTGCACAATGCAAACGTACCTAAAGTTTATACTTTATCACGCAGTCATTTAGTTTTTTGGAGATACTTTTTGAATTTTGCTTTGCTCAACAGTTACTGCCAGCGGTGTGCTAAAATGGAAATTAGACTTTTGCAAACATTTCTCATTTAATAGTACTGTGACAGAGACTTGCACAATACCAATATAATGAACTGACTTTTTTTTCAGTGGCGGTTTTGACCTTAGGGGAGGATTGAAATCATTGAAAGTGTAAACGGTTGAAGTATAAGTCATTTTTAGCATATTTTATCCATAATTCTTTTTAAACAAATAGACTAAACTGAATCGCGAGCAAAGCGAGCGAAAAATACAATGAGGAAATTTAGCGTTTGGGGCATAAACAAATCATAGGACCGCCGCCATTAGGGATGCGCGCGGCGGTTGCGCCCCCGCCCTGGACCCGCTAGTGATTTTTATGGAATATTGAATTGTTAAGTGTGCGCCACATGTCGTAAATTTATTTTATATCTGAGATGTATTTTATTTTCATGTTTGGAATTACAATGTTAGACATAAATGACACCTGACAACAATTAATAACACCTTTTAACAGTTTGAAGTTGAGAACAAACAATGAATCTAAATGTATACAAAAAGGCACATCTCAAACGCGAAAAAGAACCACTCCTCATTCCTTAACATACTCTCCCTAAACATTTCAGTCTTGTTTACACCTTTATCTCTATAAACAAAACTGATGAAAATGTCGACTTGAGTATGTTCAAACATAAAAGTGTATTTAATTTTTTTTTAAACTAGTTGAAACTAAAATCTACTGAACTACGTTATGCGGTTAAACATAAAAGTTGTTCACAAATTGGACGAGGCATTTATAAATACAAACCTGTGTTAGCGGTCACCTCTATTAAGCAACAACCTGTCTTAAGCAGCCAAACAAAATGTTCCCAAATGTTAAATTTGTACTGATATTCACCTCTGTTAAGCAGCCACCTGCCTAAAACAGCCATTTTTTGCGTTTCCCTTGTGTGGCTGCTTAACACAGGTTTGACTGTATGTTCAAAATGCCCACGTAAAACAAGGCCAACACCAGTACTGGGCCGAAAAGGACTGGGCCATTTCCAAAAGGTGGTCTAAAAGTGACCAAACTATTCTCACTATATCTAAGCATAATTATGTTGAACATAGAAACGCTATTTATCAAGTATTCAACACCTGACATTTAAGAACGCCATTTACTAGTGCATGTTGTACACGTATTAAGTATTCAGCATGTGGACGAACATTGTCATACATCGCCACTTTGAACATGTATAGCTTAAATATAGAATACCTCACCATTTGTCATACACAGGAATGCCATTAATCTGGACAATTCAGCAACTGGACAGCTGTGGACATACATCAGCATATCCTCGCCTTAATGCTAGAAGTCAATATCTTTTTCTTAAAACAAATGCATTATTGACTTATAATAACACTCAGGTCACCGAATATCAAACATGTATAATAACTTGACTATCGTTCATTTGTCAAACACATGAACGCTATTTATCAGACAAAAACACAACTTGTAACCTTTCATAATCCCCGTGGGGTGTCGCAGCATTGTGTCACAGCCTTCGCTATGTCAGCAAGGTGCCAAAACCGTCGGGCTTATCAGCGGAGTATCTGGCCATAGGCACGCGCCCGCATTCAACGGAACGGGGACCTCGAGATTGGAACCCGTATTAGATAT
>Ga0224511_10002194_pt1 | contig 12874 bp, 8 predicted proteins | sample SF_May12_sed_USG_2_FD_169988 | JGI IMG/M metagenome (GOLD analysis project Ga0224511, IMG submission 169988) | Sediment microbial communities from San Francisco Bay, California, United States - SF_May12_sed_USGS_8_1 | ecosystem: Environmental > Aquatic > Marine > Sediment | place: USA...
TTATATGCATGCAACAAAATGTGAATTTCTTTAGAAAAATAACCAATTATTTCAACTTCTAATTAATATTCATAATTATGCAAATTAGGTAATTAACATATATTTATAGTAACTTATTTTTTAACCATTGTCTAAAAATAAGACACAAGTTAAGTTGATTTAAATACATATATAGCCAAGATATGACACCGTAATGCATTGCAGTCTTTCATTAAAAATCGCATGGGTTGCCAAGGAAACGAGTTTATTGTGCCCACGCCCAGCGTCGATTTTCCATCCAACAACCAGATTCTTAAAAGCCAGTGTCCATACTACAAAAATATGTGGGTTTACAAAAATTCCACCAAGGGGGCATGATTTCACTTTCTGGCCCATGGACTAATAAATAGAACAACTATTTTCGCTTAAGGAAATTTAAGTGCTTTTGAAATACACTTACATTAACAAGACCAGAATAGTTAACCACCAAATGAAAGTAGTATTAATTTCCTTTTTGTCTATAAGGCGAACAAAATGTTGTTGGTTTCCACTTACCCGACAGACCCTATTTTTGTGCCGACCCTGAACTCTGTTTGGCATTCGTCGACGATTTTAGAGCAATGGACAGATCCGCAACTGTCAATTATGTTCATTTATAAGAGTAAAAGGACCATTTTAATCAAGTAGATTAGGATTATATTGTCAGATGACAATTTGACGTAGACAATACAAAAAGAAGGCTCCTTCACAAGCCTTCACAAGATCAAAGAAATTCTACCGCATTGGGCGGAGCTTGACAGTTTTTGAAACGGTGCATTATATGATTTTCGGTACGAGAAAGGTATGGTTCACGGCCTAACCTAATTATTTTAAGTTAACATTTATATGTTGTAATAATCCACACGAATATGTGTAACGAGTATTTACCTTAGATGCAGTGTTTTTTACATTGATAATTGGCTAGTGGTTGTACGGTAAAATAAGTTTATAAAAACCGTTTGTCGACATACCGTACCTTTTTAAAAGACGTTCGTGTAAGGAACGTTTTCCCCAACAATAAGTTATTCAGCCTAAGTTGATCAGGTCAACAGGAAGGACTTTGTTCTAAGAATGATATGCGTCTTCTAATATTGCAGATACACAGCAATGACGACTTAACCTTTTACGTGAAACAATGAACACATTATTATTTGTGTATTTAATATATGTTCTTTGTGATAAAACGGCAGGTACGTTATTACTCTATTTGTGTGCAATTATATACATAGATTGTACAACCTAACTTCTCGTTCAGAACAAAAACAGTAGGAAGTAAAGTTCGATCTCATAATAACGTATACTATAACATGAAGTGATGTACACAGTATAAAATGTTGCAAACAACGTAGATACGAAAATGAGTCGTAATTTGAATTCACTGGCTATGTTGTCTGTCGTCCGTCGTCCGCCGTCCGTGCGTACGTGCGTTAACAGTTTCATTCACACGATTTCCTCTCTAATACCGCTTTGGTAATTTTGATGAAACTTAGCAGGCATGTTCCTTGCATGAAGCTGTACGAAAACTGTTCGAAATATTATATTCCATGCATAACTCTGGTTGCCATGCAGAAAGGTTTTTTGTTTGTTTAATCTTATAGTCAACAACCACAGGGCCTAGAGCTTTGCTATTTGGTATGTAACATCATCTAATGGTTTTCCACAAAGATTGATCAAATTATGCCCTTAAGATCAAACGGGGGCCCATTAGGAGGCTCATCAGTTTAACGTAGTTATATAATAATCTTAAAACACTTCTTAACCACAAGGGGTCATCAATTAAAAAAATATCTTTAATAATCAAAAACCACAATGCCTAAAGCTTTGATATTTGGTATGCAACATCATCTAGGAGTCATCTACAACGATTGTTAACATTTTGCTCCTAGAGTCATTAAAGGAGCTAGAGCACAGAAAATTGGGTTGAAAAGTACTTATCTTAAAATATGATTTAGGTAAGAGTCTTAGCAAAGAAATGTGATGTAAAATGGCTGACACAAAATTTTTTTTTGACTACATATGGACAAGAAAATGATGTCCCCTCATAATGAATGGTAATATTGGAAATGTCCTGGTTTGTGCACATTTTTCTTCAAAACTAGCACATTGTACCTATTGTTTATGCTCTATTACGTAGTTATTTAGACTTTTAGGGGTAGTTTAGATTTTTTCCCATGTTAATGCCCAAACCGTGCTCTGGTGACTTTAAAGTTCAGAAACTAAATAAGATCTTGAAAAAACTACGTAAATCTGAGATAACATTTAACCGAGTTTAAATGAAACTTAGAACGAGTTTCTTCAAAAAATCTTAATGAAGGCATCCACCCATTCCTCAGGTGAGCGAGCTGGGGCTCAAGGGCCCTCTTGTTTTTAGATAGTCAGCCGTTTTTACGTTCGTATACCGCGCGGCTACGTTAAATATTGTAAAACAAATGCCTACCAGATGAGGCTATATTGGTGACTGTATCAGTTCGCAGAAGCATGCGACAGTCAAAATTCACAATTATCGACCATGTTTGACTAGGCGCGGTCATGTTTGTAAGCAGAAGATGCTTTTGATCAGTTATTATTAAAATATAAAATAATTGCAACAAGAAATGATGCGTTACCGCCTTGATACGGTCAATCACTTTCTAGGGAGTTTAAACCAGTTTTTTGCAAAAGCAATCCCCACACTGGTCCATGCGTAACAGAAAACATAAAGAAGAAGTGGTTATATGTAGAAATAAATACATGTTGCCATTCGTCATCAACAAAACACATCAGACGTTTAATCTTGCTGAAGAGAAACCAGTTATCTTCTCATTATCTCTTTTGAATTAATTGTAATTTATATCCAGGTCAAGATGGAAGTCGCGGCCTTCAAATAGAGTTTTGGAGAGTACTCGAGGATGGATCGATGTCAGTTGTTAACGACATAGAAGTCAATGCTGATAATAAGGAAACGTTTCAAGTGATTTGCAGGATAAACAACATTGGAGATCTTGGCAAATTCACAACAATAAGTGGTTTCCGACTGCAAGGAAATTCTTATCAAACACTAGTGCAAATGCAAAATGTTGATAACACATTACAACATACATATCGGAAACCTGTCCTTGGTACATCTGTCTCTGGATGGCGGGCAGTCGGTGAATATGACACTGGTAACGCTAATGCTAGAGACTCCTATGTCGGTGTTGCAAGACAGGTGTCTGACATGTCTTGCAATGATGTTGTAGCTTACAGATGTGAGGTGGCGTATACAACACCGAGTCCAAACTTCGATTCACACACAGGAATAATTGCTAAAGTGTTAAATGTATCTGGTAACGTATATTTAGTCATAGTCTAATGAGCCCAGCTTGCTGAACCGAACGAGTATATACTAATTGATTAATCAATCAATCAATTATTAATTAATCAAATTAAAATACACGCTAAATGGGAAACAATATTAATTTCAACAAAAATGATTTACCGTGCATATTATAATTAATGTATTATTTATATTTTATATTTTAATAAATTTGTTTAATTTAAATTACGATTCATTTCTGAATGTTAAAATCATAATACATGTACATGTATCTTTTAAGGCACACATCATTGAATGCACATCTGATAAATATTTACTGTATATCCCTGTCTTCAGTCAAGCCAACAGAAGTGAGCACGCAGGGCTACAACAACAGCATGGACGATCAACCAATCGTAAGCTTCGGCTCCTCTATTGACAACATGGCTGGGTTCATGGTGGGGCAGACGGTCAAACTGAAGTGTACCGCTAACATCGGCACCTACAACAACTCTGCAGAGATCCGCTTCCGGAAGAGTAACCTGGACCTTGGCCCCAATGGCGGTATCCAGATGGCCCCATACCCCACATTTGGCGCAGCGGCCCAAGTAAGGGAGAATCCAACACAGACTGGCCAGTGTCAATGGGAGCTGAAAAGCCACGTGTTCTACAACATGACGGCCCAAGATGCCACTAGACCCAGAAACAACCCCCTCAAGTTTGACTGCTATGTTGTCATCAATAGCATCAATTATGAGACGCCCGAGGAAGATCGTCCTGATTTCTACATAAGAGTCAGTAAGTGTCTAGTTAGTCCCATACCGGTTTTCACACAGGAGGGGACTATAGGTTTGCCCTCCGTCCCTCCGTCCGTCAGTCTATCTGTATGTAACTCTGTTAGTCTGTCAGTCCGTCTGTCCGCTAAAAATCTGGATCATTGAATAACTTAAAAGCTTTTAAAGCTAGGTGTATGAAACTTAGTATGTGCATAGGTAGCAATGTTTGCAATATGCACGCACATAATTTGGGTCGCTGCCTTAAAGGTCAAGGTCACAGTATGACCTTGAAGCAAAATCGTGTCCGGCCCATAACCTCGTTATTTGAAGTTGGATTTTAAAACTATTTCACAGAAATGTTCACTACATTGAGACGAAGTGACTCAAGCAAGATTTGGGTCGCTACCTTGAAGGTCAAGGTCACAGCATGACCTTGCAGAAAATATAATGTTCGCCCTATTTTACTTGGTTATTTTAAGTTTGATTTTACAGCTATTTCACAGAAATTATCACCGTGTGAGACGACGTGTCGCAAATAACATTTGGGTCAATACCTTAAAGGTCACAGTATGACCTTGCAGCAAAATCGTGTCTGGCCCATAGGCTTGTTATTTGAAGTCCGATTTTAAAATTATTTCACAGAAATGATCACCATATTGAGATGACGTTTCGCAAGCATTATTTGGGTCGCTATCCCGAAGGTCAAGGTCACAGCATGACCTTGCAGCAAAAAACGTGTCCGGCCCATAACTTTGTTATTTGAAGTCGGATTTTACAACTATTCGACAGAAATGATCACCATATTGAGATGAGGTGTCATTACCTTGCCCATTGTTTGGATCCTGTGATAACTTACAAAGTATTTAAGCTAGGTTTATAAAACATTGTAAACAAGTAGTTGGCAATGGGTATCATGTGTACATTATTTTGTTTCCTCAATAAGCCTGTTCGTTTGTCTGTCCGTCTGTTTAACTGTTTGTTGAAATCCGGAGTATGCTATAACTCAAAACCTATGTGTGTATTTTGTACATTGAAATTACAGTTTTCTATCTGAACGTTGAATTAATTATAAATGACAATAAACTTAATCTTTTGATAATTAAAGAACTTTTTGAGGTACCGGTAGGGGACTACTGTATTGCCCGCAATACTATCAAATGCTTGTTTATTTTGGCAAGATGTTGACTTCATATATCTTGTATTTAATTAGGCATATACATTTGAGAAAACTTCCAACACCCCCATGTTCAATTTTAAATTCTAACATTATAAGGAGGAATATGGTTATGAAATTTCACTGTGCATTTGAAACAAAAATCTTTATACAACGTGTCATAGAATTATCGAATTCAAATGTCTTAAATGACTTCCGCAGGTCACGTACAATTTTGTTCCTCGATAATACGCTGATATAAAACATATTGCAATTTTGGTTGTATATGATTAACATTGAATAAGGAAATATAAAAAATCACAAAATTGGTCGAATATATGCAAAACAAAGTTAACATGCAGTGTTTCTTTAGGAAGCTGTTATGACACAAACGCATGCTAAAACAAAAAGCAAACACGTTTTAGTATGGCTGCTTAAATAGTTTTTAAGATTGAGTTTTTTTTTCAACCTATTCATTGTAAAAAAGTTTTTCATACAACAAAATCGTGTAGGGGAACTTTTTTGTTATTGATGACGTCATTCCCTTTTGTAATCCCTTTTCGTGTTATCCTTTGTGTACTATGTATCTGACAAAAACTCGTTATACCATGTCTGCCCTATTTATGTACATGCATAGAAGATATCGGCAATATAATAAATTAGAAGTGTTCGGTAGTGTACAATAACTGTAGGAATAGTAGTAGAAGTTTTCCAAAATTGTAACCGATGTTCTTTGTTTAGTCAATGGAGATTGTAACCGATGTTCTTTGTTTAGTCAATGGAGACTGTACGGACGATGGAACTTGTAAAAGATGTGCACAGTCTGCAAACGGTTTGTGTTTACATTAAAACAAGTCTTTTTCATAACACAATCATCATATGATTATAATCATATTATATTGCGTACGCTTCAGAAGATAATCTGTAAACATACTGGTAACTATTTTAAGACGAGGAAAAATACAATTAAAATCGTAATGTTTACAAGAGTTTTATATAAAAGAATATTCAAATAAAGCAATACATAAATTACTAATAATACATATCTCATTTGGATATTGTAAATTCGGTATACACTTGAAATTTCACTGAATAAATTCAGTAGAAAGTTAACATAACATTTCTATCTTCATAGCCGGGTGCTCTGTTGGATTGGCCGTCGGCGTCACCGCTGGTGTATCTGTCTGTATTGGCCTGATTGCCGTTGGTTTAACTTGTGTGTTCTTCAGAAGAAGGGAGAGCCGACACAAGAAGTAGATGCACAGTTTATATACGTGGGTTCATGAGTGTAACTTGTACAATGAGCATACTTGTCGGCTATATTATCTATTTTTAAATACAGAACAGTTCCGTTATCAAGATTTTATCGACAGATATTTTAGTTGTAGATTTGAGATTTTTCAAAAGATACAAAAACACTTTAGATACATGTAATGCCTAACCACTTACTCGATACTTTAAACATGTATTCAGAGGCTTATATAACTGATATTTATGTTGTTGTTATGTTTAATTTTAGGTGGTCCACTGCGGCAGCTGCAATGAAAGAAAACAGTCCCGAAGATGAATCCCAGAGAAATGCTGGTAAAGCTAGGAATGACAGCAAGAGGCAAACAGAAGCCTTTAACAACGCATCGATCTACGTTAATTTAGTTCGATAAATTGTTGTTGTTTTTCGCACAATGATTGACACAAAAGTCATACACTATTGAAAGTCTTTATAAAAACAATCATTCGTTGACAGCTATGTATGACAGCAAAAGATTTTGGAATTGTAGGCATACATGTTTTTATTAATAATTATTATTGTCATACTGTAAGTACATACAGTTTGATTGTTGTTAAACGAGGTAACGATTGGCGTGTATTAACGCAATAATTTATTATACGAAAGACTTCAACTTCAAGAAGTACATTTATAGAACAAAACCGACTTAAACAAAATGAGCTGTATGAAGTTGTTTATGTTTAAGATCAATGTCAATAATGCTTTTTATTCGAAAGACTCATTCCAAACACAATTCTTGAGGTGTTTTTGTCTTTACAAGTACATATTGCCACGTATGTTTGCAAATAAATGTATATTGTATAGATATATAATGCGTGTCAATGTTTATTTATTGTCCCGTCAATGAGAAAAAAAGCAACGCCTTCTTATTTGTCTGAACATACATGCATGCGTATATTTCCACTTTAACAATATTTATAACTATGATAACAGTATTTAACTAATAATCATTTCATCTTTCTTTACACGATGTATGTTTTCGTAGAACTTTGTTATGGGATGTTAAAAGTTGTAATCAATAAATCTTAAAAGAAAAGACAAGTCCTTTCAAAATACTGCTTATGTTATGATCACAAACACAACTCCCGCCTTAAAATTTCGTAATCTGCTACAATTCGGGGACTTAAAGACTTGCCCGGGCACCGGACGATAATTATCGTTTTTTCATACGTGGTCGCAAATCATATATCATTATGAGATTTCAATATCTTTAGCAAACCAAAACTACATCCACAAAATTAATGTAACCCTTTTTGCTATTTCCGTTTTATCCCTATCATGAGTGAAAGGCTATTGCATGACTGTGCTACAACCGATTTTGAAATTATTTTCCTTTTGGGTGAGTTTATGGCCCAAGACTAGTTATTATTACTATATGTTGTATACAAATGAAATTTCTCATAACTTTCTTATTAATGTTCCGATTGACAGAAAGTAAACTGCGTCCTGTAGACAAATCCATGAGAAATGTTTTTGAGAGAAACAAAAATACATTGTGCCGGCTCAATTTTTTTCTACAATGCATTCAGAGTGATCACCCCTGCCTATATTCCTACAACAGGCATAAAAACCACTGTTTACAGTAAAACTGCGCCATAGAAACAGTGTGAAAAACATGCATAAAGAAATAATTCTACCTAAAAGTTTACATTTTCATAAACTAGAACCTAGCTATTCCTTTCATGAAAATGCATTCACATTTTACCTTAAAGCTGATTACACCCAAAAACAAACACAATATAGAGATGACCTAATTTGTCCTTTTCTACTTCCGTAACCTGGTCAACCAAGGGGAATTGACCTATCGACAGCCCGCCCAAGATGGCGTCATAACGGACCTGCTTTGTCGGGCTATCTTTTGTATTCACTTGTCAATCCTGCCTATGCAAATACCGACCACTATCTCCTAGTCCGATAATTGGTCAGTGATGTTTTAATGGAGCAATTTGGCTTTCATATTATAACCAGTATTCCATCAAGCGATGCGTAAATTATGTAGACCAGGCATGGAGGGCGGGCTGTCGATTGGTCAATTAACTGGGTCCTTGTGCCTATTTAATTTAAAGGTGCTGTTCCAATGATAAACTACGCCATCAAGGCATTTTTAGTGTGGTACGATTGCTAAAAATAAGAAAACATAGCGCAAGTTTGGTTATTACAGTTAATTCTTTCTCTTATTTGAGAAATATTATATAAATAACACATGGCAGTGAGGGTGATGGTACAGATTATCAACCGGAGGAAAATCATATCAACCGAGCCGTTAGCCGAGGTAGATATTATTTTTCAAGGGTTGATAATCTGTACCGTCACCCTCACTGCCATGTGTTATTTGTTTTATTATACCGAACAAAAGTGTAACATGTAAATATTTATTTAACAAGAAATAACAAAGCCCTTTGGCCATAATTATACTACCGGGGCTATTATTACTAAAAGGCCCCGCTCTGCCAGTAATTAAACTGTTTAAAACACATGTTCAATTGGGGTTTCAACTAATTTTCTTTCTAACTAAATCAACATTTTACTGTGTCAAAAATGTACTCACCATGATGGGATCCATATTTTGCATACAGGAAGTTGTTAAAATGCAAATCAAGGAGTGTGAAAACAATGTTTTCAATACACTTTGTTTACATTTGTCTCCTCCTTTTAAATATTCACTTTATTGACAGTGAAAGAATCTGTCCTAATACACATTGAACAAAGTCAATTCTTGAATATTCACATTTAAAAAAATATCATTTTGGTTATTATTATTATAAACATTGGATTTAAAACTAAAATTGCAGCAGGATATGTTCAAAATTTAATTAGTGTTAACTTGCATATTTATGATTACGTTTCCCTTGAAATATCAGAGTTCATGTTTTCGAAATTACACTGATATGTTTTTTTACAAAGTTAAAAATGTCGGCTGCTGAAACTAAGGGAAGTAACTGGTGAAGTTATGGCTAATAATAGTCAATTAGTTGTCTGCCTTAGATAGCGGGTAATATAACAATGTGATCGAACGAAATAACACCCGCTTTGGTATAGGGCTTTAGCATTGGGAATTTCCAGTGAGGTATAATAAATCAATATAATGTATATATGACTGCTTCCTATTTCCGCTGTGTGTTCGACTTCAAGTATTTTAAATGTAATGTCTTAGTTCGTCTATACACTCACCCGTTCATTCCTAATGTTTTTAATTTACAAAACAAATAACGGTCCAGAAAATAAAAAAGGCAAAATACCAATAGGCGCAGACCAGGTTCCGTTAAGAATTCACAATTATGAAATGGTATGTTCTTCACTGGAAAGGATAAACGTTCTCAAAAATAAAAATAAAATATTTGACATTTACATCGGTCCTATGTGTAGTTGTCTTTTACGTCAATGTAGGTAAAAATGGAATATCGTTATTATTTTATTATGCTCAACAGAATGGTAATAACATTCCGATTTTCTTGAGCTTTATTACAATTTACAGTGACGTTTCTAAGATAACACAATTTACAACATGTGAGTCATAATAACATGTAACCACATAATGGATGCCAGCGCATTATGGTATTACGAATCCACTGTCAGTATGAAACATAACCACATTGCAGTATAGTCGGTACTAATTTCCGAAGAAAACATTTTGTAGACCGTTTGCAGAGAGTAAATATTTAGAACACAATTACAAAGTGGCTCACATAAAAACAAAAATAGTCAGCACATTATTCACTTTCTTTAGTTTCTTTGTTTCTGTTACTGTCGGAAGTGTTTATTATCATTTATTTAATGCTTGTGAAATTAATACAAAGCAAGAAACTCTTATCAGAGTAATGAAAGTGGCATTATACCCAGGCATACTTTTATCTACAGTAATACATAATGGTAGTCCTATTGTCATATTTCACACAAGGCGTTGTAGTCGTATTTCCCAGTGGCATCGCGGTAACCTGAATTATTGATAATCAACAACATCTCGTCTTCGTTGTTGGATGGTTAACCTGAAGCCCAATGGACAAACGGCCATTCGTCGATGACCTTTCCTGTGTTGTCGAAGTAAGGCCCACCCCGCACTCGCCGCTCACCTTGTATGTAAATAGTAAAAGATTTTGCGTACTTTTGAACCAAGTCATGCCTTTCCTTTGTGTCGATATTGATTAGGCCCCCACCATCTTTATCACAAAATTCCTGTGCCGCAGAATAATTCATTTTAGTTGTAACAAACACGATGCAAAACTTGTCGGTGATGTTGTAAGACGCTGGGCATTTGCCTTCATATACATGTATCTTATTGTCATTTTCCACGAATGTCTGTCCAGTCTTATAGCAAGAATCATACCAGCAGTCACGTGACCGCGTTTTCACACCATACTGGCCCTTATACAGAGCATCCTAAGTCCACTGGGACCAGCTATTGCATTTGTCCAAATCGCACCTCAGGTTCTGGATCGCCAATCCGATCAGTTTCAGGAACGTTTTGTTGGATTTTTCCGCAAGATCCAGGACGGTTTGTTCACTGACATTGCCGTCCGAAGCTAAGCTTGCTGTCGAACAATGGCCGATCCACAGCGCAATAACCAAAATACATAGTTGATTCTGTTTAGTAGCCATTTGTGCTAAGGATCGCTGCTTCTATCGTAAAGCGTTTGACGTGAAAAATAACCAGGGTATGAGAGAACTCGGATAAATGCTGGGATATAAAGCATGAAGCTTAAGAGAAATTAAAGGGACACATGTGAATGATGTTCACATGAAAGCGATACAGTAGACAACGTTTATCCTCGGTAGAACATTTGTCAGACATAAACATGTTAACCTTGTATTATGTATGATAATTTTTAATAAAAACTATCAGAAATCATCAAAATCTTTCAGAAATGTCAGAAGGTCAGACAACGTTTGATACAGTATCAACGTATTAAAACGCTTTATAAGCTTCGTGTTGTAAGCCATCAATCAATCAATGGACAGTTCCACAACTGCCAATCATGATCATGTATAACAGTACATGTTCAATTTTAATCCAATTAATTAGGGATATATTGTCAGGTGACAACTCGATCTAGTAAAATACAACAAAAACAAACACAATATAGAGAGTACCTAATTTGTCCTAATCTACTTCCGTAACCGTGTCAACCAAGGGGAATTGACCTATCGACAGCCAGCCCAAAATGGCGTCATGACGGGCCTGCTTTGTCGGGCTATCTTTTGTATTCACTTGTCAATCCTGCCTATGCAAATACCGACCACTATCTCCTAGTCCGATAATTGGTCAGTGATATTTTAATGGAGCAATATGGCTTTCATATTATAACCAGTATTCAATCAAGCGATGCGTAAATTATGTAGACCAGGCATGAAGGGCGGGCTGTCGATAGGTCAATTAACTGGGTCCTTGTGCCTATTTAATTTAAAGGTGCTGTTCCAATGATAAACTACGCCATCAAGGCATTGTTAGTGTGGTACGATTGCTAAAAATAAGAAAACATAGCGCAAGTTTGGTTATTACAGTTAATTCTTTCTCTTATTTGAGAAATATTATATAAATAACACATGGCAGTGAGGGTGATGGTACAGATTTTCAACCCGAGGAAAATAATATCAACCGAGCCGTTAGCCGAGGTTGATATTATTTTTCAAGGGTTGATAATCTGTACCGTCACCCTCACTGCCATGTGTTATTTGTTTTATTATACCGAACAAAAGTGTAACATGTAAATATTTATTTAACAAGAAATAACAAAGCTCTTTGGCCATAATTATACTACCGGGGCTATTATTACTGAAATGCCCCGCTCTGCCAGTAATTAAACTGTTTGAAACACATGTTCATTTGGGGTTTCAACTAATTTTCTTTCTAACTAAATCAACATTTTACAGTGTCAAAAATGTACTCACCATGATGGGATCCATATTTTGCATACAGGAAGTTGTTAAAATGCAAAACAAGGAGTGTGAAAACAATGTTTTCAATACACTTTGTTAACATTTGTCTCCTCTTTTAAAATACTTACATTATTGACAGTGAAAGAATCTGTCCTAATACTATTCACATTGAACAAAGTCAATTCTTGAATATTTACATTTTTAAAAATATCATTTTGGTTATTATTATTATAAACATTGGATTTACAACTCAAATTGCAGCAGCAGGGGCGTAGATAACATTCTGACATTGGGGCGGCAAACCCTACGTCGATAAATTAACGCTTATTTTGGGCACGACGGATACAGACCCACATGTTTTACACATGTATAATAGATAACAGTTACGTTTTAAAATAACATACCCATTAGTTTTCGAAAGGTATTTTCTCAATTACTTAGCATGATAAATAAGTAACAAAACAAACATAAATAAAACACATGGATACTTA
>Ga0224511_10002195_pt1 | contig 12872 bp, 12 predicted proteins | sample SF_May12_sed_USG_2_FD_169988 | JGI IMG/M metagenome (GOLD analysis project Ga0224511, IMG submission 169988) | Sediment microbial communities from San Francisco Bay, California, United States - SF_May12_sed_USGS_8_1 | ecosystem: Environmental > Aquatic > Marine > Sediment | place: USA...
CAGTGGCTTTGGCGCTTTCCCGGACGGCTTCCTGGATAATGATCCCCACGGGCTTTGCTCCATGGCGGCGGAATATGTCTCCCAGGATCGAGGAGGAGAGGAGGAAGCTGGTGAAGTCCAGATCGTCAAACCCCCTGGTGGGGGTGACGTTGCCAGGTTTTTCCGATGCTGCTTCCAGCAGGCACGCCATCTCCACGGCCCGGGCAGATTTCTCAAGTCTCGATTTTTTGTCCATACAATGCCGCGCTTACTATTCTTTCCGCGATATCCACGGAGGTTGTTTTCTGAAGTCCTTTCCAGCCGGGGATGCCGTTGACTTCGATCAGGTATTCCTGTCCATCGCCAGTGGTGAGGATGTCCACCCCGCCATAGTCGAGCCCCAGCTCGGCGCACGCCCGGATGGCCATATCCGCCTGGATGTCTGTTGGTTCATGGACAGATACCGCTCCCCCGGCATGGAAGTTGGCTTTCCATCCGGCGCCTCTGCGTTTCATGGCGGCCACCACATGTCCCCCAGCCACGAACAATCGGATATCCTCTCCGCCACACTCCAGGTACTCCTGGATGTAGTAAACATACCGGTTCATCTCCATGGTCCGGAATACGCGGTATGCCATGTCGGTCTCGCAAATGCGCATAAGCCCCCTGCCACAGGAGCCGATGAGAGGCTTCACCACCACATCCCTCATCCTCTCGAATGCGGCCATGGCGTCATCGAATCTTTCGCATACCACGGTGCGGGGAGTGGGGAGCCCGGCCGTGTCCAATATCTGGGAGGTCCACGACTTGTCCACCGTCTTCTCTATGGCTTCCGGGGAATTGATAACTTTGACGCCAAGGGTCCTGGCCATACGCAAGGCGTTCATGCGGAAAAGCAACCCCTCCATGGAGCCGGGGGGGATGATTCGTACAATCACCGCGTCCACTCCCCGCACCGCCACTTCCTCCATATCCAGGCCGCGCCCGGCGCCCAGGCGCAGGATCATGCCGTCGATAGAGCCTTTCAGCACATCCGCTCCGGCGGCCAGCAGCGCCTCTTCCAGCCGGTCGATATGCCACCCCTCCCTGGAGCGAAGGATGAGAACTCTCATATCTTGTATCCGAACGACTTGGCCAGCATGGTTGGGTTGATGGATCCTGCGGAAAAGAACGACCCGGTCCTGGCGTTGGCCACTGTTATCCTGGCTGGAGAAAAGAGGAGCGGATCGATATTGTAGAAATCACCATATTCGGCGAACAGCTCCTTAAAGGTCCGCCCGTAATCCTTAGACGACGAGGAGGGGATTTCGCCGATCTTCTCCACAATGAAAGCGTCATCACAATCGACGGTCATATGCGCCGTGCTGCCATAGAGGACGCAATCGTTGGTCCTGCCGATGGCCTCCAATCCATCGGGGTGGATGGGGGCGATGGGGGCCGCGCCAGATCCGGCAGTGATCTGCCCGAGCTTGAAGCCGATTTCATGCATCTTGTGAACGGCGGTTTCCACAACTCTGGCGGAGACTTGTACCGATCCGGTTATTGAGGATGTAGGCGCCATCAAAAGGTAGAGCTCTTCTGGGGGGGCGCCGGTCTTCTTCAAGATATAGTTGACCACCTCCTCTGGCGGTTTTTTGTTGGTCTCCATACATAGGACGGCGATTTTGCCGGTTTCCTTATGGTCGATTTCCTCGAATATCTTTTCGTCCGCTTTCAGCGCTCTGGCGGGGCCGGAGCCCATGGCGAAGTACGTATCCTGGCTGATAGCCCATCCGGCGTATTGGGAGGCCATGCAAGACAGAGTGGGAAGCGCTACCGACACATTGACAGTGGGGAGCGCAATGGCGCCATAATCGACGGAGGTTATGGTGACATCCCCCATGCCAGCCAGGCAGGCTCTGGAAAATATAATCGCCGCAGGATAGCCGCCGGGAGCATCGATCCCGAAATCGAGAAATGTGGCGCCCTTTGGTCCTTTTTCAACATGGACACCGTATAGCCCTGGATTTGCCAGGACCGGGCCTATAACATCCAGCGCTGATTGATTCAGAGAAACCATTTGCCGCTTTCTTATCCAAAAAAGATGTATCCTGTTTTCAAGGAATCATTATGGGAATAAAAACGTCCTCCTTCAAGAACCATATGTATAGCGGGGCTCTGCTGCGCCAGATGGAGTGGGTGGAGCCGGAGCGGCTTTTTCCCGCTTTCGCGGCGCGGCCCGGGTTTATCTGGCTGGACAACGCCAAGGATATGGGCGACGCAGGGCGCTGGTCGTTCATGATGTGGGCGCCCAGGGAGATCATAAAAGGAAGCGCAGGGGAGTTCACCCACACCGGGGAAGATGGCGTTCATCGCCAGATAGCCGATCCCTTTGAAACGTTAAAACATATCCTCACACAAGAAAACACCGCTTCTGCGCCTGATGACAAAGCAAAGGCGCCGAGCGTCCCGCCATTCACCAGTGGCGCGGCGGGGTTTTTCGGGTACGGTTTGCAGGCTATTACGGAGCCTTCCACGCGGCTGATTAATAAATCCCAGGCGGTGGAAGGGGATATCTGGATCGGGATATATGGCGCGGTTGCAGCGTTTGACCATACCAGTGGCGAGCTGACTTTGACGGCCAGGGCTGAGGGCGCGGAGGATCCGGAGGCGGTGCTGAACCGGGTGGAGGAAGAGATCAGATTGGCGCGGGACATACATTGGGCTTTGGCGCCGGTGGCCAACGGGAAAAGTAGCTTTGTCAAAAGCAATTTCACCCGTGAAGGATTCATGGACGCAGTGGAGAGAGTCCGCCATTACATCGAGCAGGGAGACTGCTACCAGGCGAACATCGCCCAGAGGTTCGTCACCGAGGATGTGATGGACGATACGCTTTACCTGAAGCTAAGAGAGATCAATCCCGCTCCGTTCGGCGCGTACATAAACACAGGCGCGGCGCGGATATTGTCTGTATCGCCGGAGAGGTTCATCCAGTTGCGCAATGGGCGGGCAATCACAAGGCCGATAAAGGGTACACGCCCCAGGGGCCGGACACCCATGGAGGACTACTTGCTGAAGCTGGAGCTTGTCGATAGCGAAAAGGACCGGGCGGAGAACGTGATGATAGTGGACCTTTTGCGCAACGACTTCTCTAAAGTGTGCTTGCCGAACAGCGTGGCGGCGCCGGAGATATGCCGGCTGGAGGAGCATCCAACCGTGCTGCACCTGGTCTCCGAAGTGGCAGGTCAACTGTGGCCCGGTCTGGGGGCTGTGGATCTGTTAAAGAGCGCGTTTCCCGGCGGCTCGGTGACCGGGGCGCCGAAGATACGGGCCATGGAGATCATCAATGAGCTGGAGCCGGACCCGAGAGGGGCGTATTGTGGGGCTATAGGCTATCTTGGTTTCGATGGCGGGATGGATACATCGGTCACCATCCGGACGATGATCCGGGCGGATGGTAAAATAAGCTTTCATGCTGGGGGGGGGATCACATATTCCTCCGATCCGGCGGAGGAGTACCAGGAAACCTTGGACAAGGCCAAGGCTCTTATTGAGGCGGTGTCATGACAAAACAAAAAGTGGCGATAAACGGGATGGTGACCGAGGATCTGCGGGTTCCCCTGGATGATCGGGGGTTCACTGTGGGAGATGGCCTGTTTGAGACTATCCCTTTATATGGTGGGTCGGCGTTTCTGCTGGAGGGGCATATAGAGCGCATGCGACAAGGGGCGGAGCTGATCGGGCTTGCCATGCCGGTGGACGAGAAAAAAGTGGCTTACGCCATCTCTGATCTTGCCAGGGCAAACAGTGTGTCTCGCGGTGTGGCTCGGCTGGCGGTGACCAGGGGGCCGGGGCCCAGGGGATATTCCAGCGTCGGTACGGCCCAGGCGTGGTGGTATCTTTCCGTTCGTCCATACGAAACATCAGAGAAGAAAAGAGAGGAGGGGGGGTACAAGGTTGTGCTATCTCCATATCGTGTGGATCCGGCCAATCCACTGCGAGGTATCAAAAGCTTGAGCGCCTTGGACAGGGTGATGGCGGTGGATTACGCCGTGAAGCGTGGTGCGGACGAGGCGCTGTCGCTGACCCATTCGGAGCATATAGCCTCGTTACAGGCGGCCAATATCTTTTGGGTGACAGATGGCAAGCTGCATACTCCGTCACTGGAGTGCGGAATTCTGGCGGGAATCACTCGTCGGAAAGTGATAGCGCTGGCGGCAGGTGAGGGGATGGAAGCCTTGGAGGGAAAGTATCTGATGAAAGATCTGGCTATGGCGCAAGAGGCCTTCGCCACTAATTCGTTGATTGAAATAATGCCGTTATCGGAGGTGGAGGGGGCTGTTTCGTTTGGTAAGGGGGGGGCGGTCACGGAAAGGTTATTGAAAGCCTACCGGCAATTGACCTGATATTGAGCATAAAAAGCGGCCCGTCCCCTGTATATGGAGGAAACGGGCCGACTGCTTATCATCGTTTCAGAACAGTAGTGTATTGAATTTTCGCAAGGCTCAGCTTGTCGATTCTTCTTTTGCCAGCGCCCACATAATAGAGATGACGATCATGGCCAGTAGCCCGACGAGGCTGGTCCCGGCGCCTAGCTGGGCCACCAGGGCATAGGCTTCGTGCCCGGCGTGCTTGCCAACATGGCTTGCCTTGAACGCGGATAACGTGAAATGGAGTGGATACACGAATGATCCGAATCCCACCAAGGTGGAGGCCACCATTTTCAATATGTCACTGGCCCTGGAGGCTCCGGCGAACATGCATAGGGCCACTCCCATGGCGCCTAAGCCCATAAAGTGGTAGTGGGCGCGTTTGAGATATTTCCATGCGCCAGCACTGGCTTTTTCCACCTCATTGGGCTTTCCGGCGAAAGCGGCCTGGGCGTTGCTCTTGAACATTTTCTTGATTGAATCCTCCTTTGCGCCGAAGGCCATGCCGTGCAGCATGCCAGCCAGCAAAGCCGAGAGCGCGAGGATGATTCCGATAGAGACCGGTTTGAAAGAAAACTTGATCATTTGGTGACTCCTTGTAGTGAGGAGCAGATTATATCAAGTTTTCCCGTCTTTTCCCGCTGATCTTAATTTACACACAGCCAGAGGAGCATAATGCGGGCCAGGGGCGAATGCCGGATTAACTAATTCTGCGTCTGGGTCGGGATGGATTTTCAACACCCTGTTAATACTTGGCGATATATAGCAGATAATATGTGGAGACCGTGGTTGCCAGCATCAGGCTGAAGAGGAGAAGGCAGATCCGCCCCACGATCCGGTGTCTGCGGTCAGCCTTTGGCAGGGTGAAATGAATCAGCAATGCCATCCCCGCCGGCGCCCCGAATCCGAGCGCTAGGAAGATGGCCGCATGGTATAAGTCGAACCTGCCGGAGAGAATCGTCAACCAGCCCAGGAATGCCAGCCAGAAAAGGGCGATCCCCCAAAGAACCTTGGATGGGCGCGCCAGACCGGTCTTCAGGGTCAGCGACCCATCATCCATGGGGAACCTGGCGAGAAAGCCGTTTATTACCATGTAGACCGACAGATATAGTGACATGGATACAACCGTCACATGGACTGTCAAAAGGGGCCGCAGGATACTGGTGTATATCCAATCCGGTCCTGGAAAGCTTCTCTGGTCCGCCACGCTGGCCAGGCCCATATAGCGCACCTGTATGTAGTAGACCAGATAGAAGACCATCGCCGCCATGGAGGCCAGGATCATCCTGTGGTGAGCCCTCCCTTTTTTGCTCCTGGCCAGATATCCGGCAAGCAGGAACATCAGAATGAATCCGATGGCCAGGAACAGGCTAATGTCCGAGCCGAGGGTTGTTCTGGAGGAGAGGATACCTGGGCCGCTTAATTCGTCAATCATTATGTCCTGCATACTACGTCAGTTGTGAAAGGGAATATACCCCGGATTTTTCCTGGGCAGAAGGAAAATCTGTCGCTCACACTCTTGACGAGAATTCAGGCTCCTGCTCTGGACCTTGTAAACAGCCTCACTTTCGAATCTCCATAGATTTCATTGAAAATCCATAGCGACATGGAGACGTAAAAGTTTATGTTTCCACTTTGCAGCTCATGGAAGCTTCCATCAGGGTTTTGGAAATTGTAAAAGCCGCCAGTCTTGTCCTGGATGGATACCAACCAGTCGGCAGCTCTTGTTGCAGCTTCTTTATGGCGTTCCTGGCGCAATCCACAGTAAGTCAGCAAAAGCAGCGATATCGGCCATGCTGCCGCCATATTAGTGTCATTGATAATCGCAAGCGGATATACACACCGGGAAGAAGGCTCGGGCTTGGATTCCCCCAGTGTTCCATGGAACGGGACTGGACAGTGGGATACAGCCCATTCGATGGCTAGTTCTGTTTGCTTCACCAATTCCGGGAATTCGCACGAACCGTCCAAGGTATCGAGCAAGGGCTCGGAATCCATAAGGCTCATGCTGTACTGGGGATGAGTCGGTCCCGCGACATATGGGATGAGGCTGTCGCTGATTCTGGCGAGCAGCCTGCCCCTTGGGGAGATTAACACCATGGCGCCACGTATCACCGGCCTGATAATTGGCGCCAGAAGAGGGGCCTTCTGGTTTTTGTCATAGGGGTTCCAGAATCCCTCGGCCTCGTCATAATTATCCTGGATGTGCCCCATTATGGTCAACGCCGCTTCCTTGAACCTTACGCTCCTGTTGTCTTCCATGCAAGAAGCGAAAAATGGGCGTACTCTCCGATTTCGATGATGTTTGCCAGCAATAACTCACCGGACTTTCCAATGACGCCATTTATCATTCGCCAGGCGGCTTTTTTGAGCGTACTTTCATATGTAGTGGCGCCGGTGACCCGCTGGTATGTGTCGAAACCTTCAAAAATGCACTGGGCGGCATCAAGGGTGTAGCCTGCATAATCCCTCCACCCTCCCTCAGGATCCTGGCGAGCCGCCAACCAATCGAGCGACTTTTCGGCCGCGTCCCTGTATTCCGTATCTCCCGTCAGCGCGTATGCATACATCCGCACAGCAACGGAGTGGCCGATCAGTGTGGCGTCACCCCTGATTCCGTAGAACTCATCGCCTTCGACATCAATGTATCCCTCCTCTTTTTGATGGGTGATGAACCAATCGGCATTTCTTATTATGGCCGTTTCGCATTGTTATGCTTTTCCATATCACGCTCTTCAATCGAATATGATATTCATGCACAGAAGATTGCTTTTCAACACCGTTGATTATTGTACCGTGATATTCTGAAGATGATGCGATGTAGTGGCAGGCATATGATCTCCACAATGGAGGGAGAATGGCCCTGTGTGGATATGCCGCATAGAAGATGGCTGTGTGTCGCACATCGAGGCAAGGTACACAGGACACAGTAGAGGCCAAGAATGGAATTTGGAATGTTAAGCCAGCTTCTGGTGAAATACATTGAAAGTACATTATTTGTGTGCTAATATTACATCATATTGTAAGTATTGAAACATTTAACTGCAGAATAATCAAAGATAATCAGAAACTGAAGGTGTGCTGTTAGGGCTGATCGATCGCATCTTCTTCGATCAGCTCATCATGATGTCGATCTGATACTACGGTTTAGACGATTTTGCGGAGAGTGGATTGGGAGTTCCACTTTCTTTCCCGGCGAAGGGATAAGTCGGTCGATTGTGTGTAGGTGAAATGAACATATTTGAAAAACGCAACCAGTTGGCGGAGGTTTACGCCGAATGGTACAATTACCGAAACAGGCTGTATCCCGATTTTGTCACATCTTCCAGAGTTAGCTCGATTCCTGAATATATCCCCGTCTTTTCATTTCATAATGTCACTAACGATGATTTACTTCTGAAGCTAAACTATCTGATGCAAAACGGATATTCTACCATAAATAGTGACGAATATGCATATTTAAACGGAAAGAGCAACGGGGAGAGGCTGGTGATGCTGACCTTTGACGATGGGTTGGTGTCTCTATGCAATGTTGTCGCTCCCTTATTGCGGGCATACCAGATGTGTGCGGTGGCTTTCGTGATACCTGGGGAGATCGACCAGGAGGAAGGTGGCGGGGTGGTGGAGCCGAACAACGGTGATGGTAGGTTGTTATGCTCCTGGGAGCAACTGGAGGCCATGAAGGATGTGATCGATATCCAGTCTCACTCCATGTACCACTGGCTGATTTTCGAGAGTTCCATTGTGAGCAGTTTCTTTTCCCCGCAGATAAAGAGTAAATTCCAGAAAATAGATTGGCCAATCCCCCGCAGGAATGGAATTGATCATCCTGAAAGGGATATCGGGTTTGGCTGGCCGATATATAAAACAAATTCAAGGCTTTCTGGTAGTCTGAGGGTATATGAAAACGCAGAAATTACCGAGGCTATGATGTCATACGTGGAAGAGAGGGGTGGCGCCGACTTTTTTAACTCCCCTGGGTGGGAAAAAGCGTTAAATAGTGAGCATACCAGGTTGGCCCATGGCGCAAAGTTTGAGACAGAGACCCCGGACCAAAGGCTTGCGAGCGTAACTCACTGTATTGATGCCTCTAAACAGGTAATTGAGGAAAAAATGAAAAAAGAGGTGAAAGGCTTTTGCTTTCCTTTTGGGATCGGGAGCCCTGAAACTGAGGCGATAGCTCAAAAGGGGGGGTATAGCCTTGCATATTATGGAGTTAGGCCCAATTTCAACACAGGAAAAGCGGGGGAGTTTACAACATTACGTCGTGTGACCAGACTCAAAGATGACTACCTCTTTCGCCTTCCGGGGGAAAATCGGAAATCGCTAATGAAAATATTTTACGAGAAGGCGGAGCGACGAGTTGCTAACCTATTGTATGATAAGGGAAATATTCGATAACTTTGGTTTTAGCCTCATTGTGACGGAGAATGTAATTTAAGGATTTGCGTATATCTCAATATTGAATTAAACTGTACAGAGGAGCCTGAAAAAAGGAAATGGATATGGATATCACCGGTAGCATAGCCAACGGTACGTTCTATCTTTCGGAAGAGTTGGAGGGGAAATACCTCACGTTTACTCTAGGAAAGGAGGATTACGGCTTTGAAATAAAAAAGGTTAAAGAAATTATTGGAATAATGGATGTAACCAGGGTTCCGAAGACACCCAAGTTTTTGAAAGGCGTGATCAACCTCAGGGGAAAGGTGGTTCCCATTATCGATCTTCGATACAAATTCCGAATGCAACAGATTGATTATACAAAGGAAACATGTATTGTCGTGGTCGAGACGGATGAGATGGTGGTGGGAGTGGTAGTCGATTCAGTTTCAGAAGTCATTGATATTGACATAGATGAAATAGAATCCACCCCGGCCTTCGGCCATGAGATCGACATCAGATATATTCTAGGAATGGCGAAGGTTAATGATGAGGTTAAGATACTGATTAATATAGATAAAGTGCTTTCAATGGACGAGATGGCCCTGGCCTCGATCAACCCCTAATGGTTCCATTGTCCTTGCGCTAGGCTGTTAGCCGTTTCCTGATTGCCTTATATGCTTGTAAACAAAAGGTATAGCAGCCATTTTATTCCTATTTCTCTAATTATCAGAAATTAGCGATTCCAAAAACTACTTCCAGGCCTCTAGTTACTTCATTCTTCTTAAATCACCTGGCTATTGATCTATATGAATCTTCAAACCGGATCAAGATCAAATGGGGGAGAATGAGGCCTTTCCAGATTTTATGTAAATTATATTCACCTCCTTGTTCATTAATTGCTAATATACCGGACATGTATGTCTGAAAATCTATTTTATTTCTATTATGTACATGGAGTCCTTGAATTACAAAAATAGCAAATCTGTGAATCATCATACGTCATTGTATTATTGTCTATTATTACTAGCCTGAGCTTTGGTGAATTTCCCGACACAAAAGAAGCATACTTTCGATGAATAGCCGCCTCAGGGTGATTTTGTAACGACCTAGTTATGTTTATCAAAGGTTCTCCGCTTTGAACACTATAACTTGCTTATTGAACCCTTATTTTCCTGACTGAATATATGTTTGAAATCATCGTATTAATCGTAAATTATGAGAATACTGATATTCCGTGATCTGTTTTCAATGATCTCCTGGCTGGCAGGGGGTGAGCGTAAATAACCTCCATGAGGCCCATGCCCTCTGATTGGTTATGATTGGGAAAGTATCGCCGATTAACTTTCTTATCTTTCCCGGTCAGCGGCCAAAATAGCTACCCGGAGGTATGCTTTTTTCCAGGAGGGGAAAGCGCCTGGCCTGATCAGGAGTTGCCGCCAGGAGTCACACAGAGATAGGCGCATACAACCTGTCATTGGGAATGACCGCCGAGCCATTCAAAAACAGAAAAAGTCATGCTCGCATCCATCGGCTCGTTATCTGTATACAAACTGTCACCAGGAAATAGTTTAACAGATAGAAGTATATATAGGCTGATAAAACAATCACATACGCAATGCATTGGAGGACAATTCGAGCATGGAAGTTCCAAGAAACCAATCGAAACCAAATCCAGCAGGCCTCGATCACTCCTCCTCTTTTCGGGTCCCCATCCACATATCCATTCTCGGTTTGCCCCCGTCGCTAGAGAAAAGGATATAGGACATCTGTTTCAGCGAAATATAATCTGGAGTTCTGTCGAATTTAGAGGTCTGGACTATCCTGCTTCGCCAGGTTCCGGCGTTGAGATACATCACTTCTCTATGGCTACGCACATCAAGTGGTTTTTGTGTCGGCTCATGGGTGTGACCATACACCACATATTTCGCTTCCGGCTTACCGTAACGAGCCTCTTGGAATGCCCCATTTTCCAGACCCGAGTCTCCAAAGTCACTTCGGGAATTGAAGAAGCTCAACAGTAACCCGGTGTCCAGCTTTGTAAGAATTTCGCCGGTAAGCCATCGCAGCCAAGGGTGGGTGGCGGCTCGCGCCAGATCGTCCAGCCGCGTATCCGAGCTTTCCCATGTCCGGAAGAATTCCACTGACAAGATCTCTCTCGCCACATTGTCGAAAGCCCGGTCCAGAGCCTTTTGTGCAACTTTTGTATTTTCTTCCCGCACCTTATAATAGAGCCACTCCATTGCCGAATTCAGGGGGCGCAGGTTATCCAGGTCCTCCAGCTGTTTCACCAGTTTCGCTCTGGTTCTCGGCTTCAGCCCGCTTTGGCTCTTCACTTCCCAGGGGAGGCGGACGGCGAACTCGGTGGCCAGGATATCCCCGATACACAGCTGCATATGGCTGGTCCTGTTCATGCTCCCCACCCGGCTGTAGTTGAACGGGTCGTGTTCATGCCCGTGCCGGGCGAAAACATGGAATTCCTCATCATAATATTCGTGGTCGAACCAGTTGTCATCCCCTGGCAATCCCAGAATCCGTTTCACCTCCCGGCAGACGGAAGGGTAGAGATTGGCCATCCTGTCGTGATTTCCTGGGAGATACACCACCTCCACCGGGATGTCGATATCGGCGCCTTGGGCCACAAGATGGGGAAAGGTCCGGAAAAACTCCAGGGCGTTCCAGTTCACCTCCAGGATGGAGCCTTTCGCGACATCTCCCCTCTGGCCAGAGTCGGGGAACCTGCCCAATATCTCCAGGAGCTTGGTTTCGGTGGCCGATGGACGGCCCGACTGCGTGGCCTTGGGCAGGGACTCATACTTTGTTACATCCGCTCTTCCCGTGGCGCCCCAGGGGCGGTCCTCCATATCAAATCTGGTCCCGTCGGCGTTTTCGAACCATTTGGTGGATCTGGCCAGCTCAAAAATATCACCCAAAAGAAGTAACGTCACCCTGCCGGTTGGATTGCTCTTTATGTTGGAAATGATGTTCCGCATGAATACCTGGGTGAACGCCTTGGCACGGACATTGTGGTCCCCGGCGGTCCCATCGGAAAAGTGCAGATCGGAAATTATTATCAGCATGCCCCCCCCTGGACGATAGCGGATTGTCTATATTGTGAATTATAAACAATCGCCGCAAGTCTGGCAGGAAAAGTGACGACGGAGCGGGAACCGAGATGATAAGGAAGGGCAATCTCCACCAACGCATTGCTCCATTCCTTTCCAGGTTCGCCCACCGATGGCTGGCGCGGTAGTGCTCCGCATGATATCGATATTGATTCAGCATTGCCAATGACAGAAGATACAATTGTACTTATGGCTCTAATGGTTGCACTTCATGCGGAGGGAATGATTTGCTGGAAGCGATTAAACAGGGGGATGCTACTGACGGTTCTGTCGCCCAACGCATCGACTACGACGAATTCGGAAATATCACGCAGGACACACAACTCACTAAACGTTACATTGGAGAAGGAGACTATGAAAATTCCAAGACAGCAGTACACCGCCGAGTGCAAAGAGTCGACGGTGGAAGAGAGCGGAGCGGATATCGTGGCCACCTCCTGCCCCTCTGCCAGCTGCAACTTGCCGACGCGATGGCCAGAGCGGGGCTGGATGTCCCTGTGATGAGCACGGCTGATCTGGTGGCGTTGGCCACGAGTGGCTGGGCCACGGGAGAAACGGAAGCGGGCTAGAACCGGGGATCGACTGTAGGCTCGGCAGGAGCGAGTGTCAGGTGAATGCTATCACTGTGCAAGTATGCTGTCATGGCCGCAGCCCTGCCTAAATGAAGAAACTGTAATTCTTATATGTTTGTTACCCTTCAAGTATTACAATAATGAAGCAATAGCAACAGGAGGGCGGACTTTGCCAGAAAAATCAGATTCGATTATGTTCAAGCGATATTCGGAAGCAATTTTACTTACAACCCTTACTGCAATCATGTATATCTTTGCTTTTTGTTATGAATCAGGTTTCTTAAATGACCCTGTAAATAATTCTGTGTAACTGCCCGATTACACTTTTTCCGGCATCCTGTCGGCGAACTCGATCATGAACCGGTTCAGCGCCGGTTTCCAGTTTCTGATCGGCATGGTCCACTTTC
>Ga0224511_10002196_pt1 | contig 12870 bp, 8 predicted proteins | sample SF_May12_sed_USG_2_FD_169988 | JGI IMG/M metagenome (GOLD analysis project Ga0224511, IMG submission 169988) | Sediment microbial communities from San Francisco Bay, California, United States - SF_May12_sed_USGS_8_1 | ecosystem: Environmental > Aquatic > Marine > Sediment | place: USA...
TGAGTGAGTGAGTGAGTGAGTGAGTGAGTGAGTGAGTGAGTGAGTGAGTGAGTGAGTGAGTGAGTGAGTGAGTGAGTGAGTGAGTGAGTGAGTGAGTGAGTGAGTGTGTATCATTAAGCAAGTTGGTATCAATGACTGCACAATTGATTGTTGATTAAAAAATAAAACCAAATTATCAGCTTTCCCATTCTCTCACCTTACTTAACATATCCCATTTAACATTAAAGGTTTTATCGTCTAGATCAGCAGCATGGGCGTGGCTCATCTGAAAACAATAAACAACATAATATTTATTATTTAAATACACATCGATAGACAATATGTTTAATATACTAAAAAGAAACAATTGGGTATGCCACAAATACATCTTTTTGGTAATCATTTCTGTCTAAGTGTAAAAGGTAATGTTTCCATATATGATTGTGATATCTTTAAAGGGGGCCGTTTCACTAACATACTTAGGTGTACTTAAGGAAGTATTTACGCCAATTTTAGCGCAACTCTAATTTAAAGATAATGATCGTTTCACCATAAGAAAACTGGCTAGCTTTTCCGATTAGTTTAGGCAAGCGCAGACTGTCTATAACTGTTCACATAGCATAAGTATGGCTGCCCCTTTTAAAATAACTTTTTGCAAATGCTAGTGAAACGGCGCCCAGGTTACATGTAACTTCCATAACCTTTTACATAGCGTAAATATGGCTACCACACTTAACATTACTTAATGGACATGTAAGTGAAACAGCCCCTCAGGTAGTTAAGTTACGGCAGTAACATACTTGTGAAGATTGATTACCAGTAGTCTTGTTAGTTACGTTACCTCCACTAGACCAATTAGGCAACTAAACATATTGATGAAAGTCAAGTCTCTTCATTTCCCTAACATATTTTATTTCGGCGTAGTCATAGTAAAACAAATTTCTGGTTTTGATTTATGATTTTGCACTCATCTGTATAAGTTGGTGGCCATATTGGACAATATCTTCGATAGCTGAATTTATACTAATATCCATCCTGTTTCACATACTATATAGATAAATAATTTGTTATATAAAATGTTTTGTTCAACTTTTATGGTTACCTCAAAATAAATATTAACAGATTGTCACACTACTATAACACATACATGTACAAAAATGTATATTTAGCCGTTTCATGAAACGGCTGAGTGAATCAGTCATTTCATGAAACGGCTAAAACTATCAGCCATTTCATGAAACGGCTGATTCTACAGATTGGCTGTAACATATATCCAACATCAAGTGCTTGCAAATAAAACATACCTCATTCCTCAGGTTCCTTATCCGTACAATGTCTGCGATTTCTCCTGTTAGCGACGGTACAACATTGTTGTTGTCTGTTTCATCCCACAGTGGGTGCTTTAAGTCCGCTTTATAACAGAAGTGTCGTAGAAGAGATGTCAACACAGAGATGTCAAACATCTCTGATTTATTATGTTGCTTTATGTGCCGTATCTGTTTGTCTGAAAGCTTAGCTTTCTTCAAGTCCTTGTCACTAGGTAGCCATGCTTGTAAGGTTGCACCTGTTGGTACAAATGAGTCCAATTTGGCTCTAAGGACGCGAGCAGAGTCCAGCACAAGTCTGTGCAGTTGTAAGAAGTTCCTTTCATTTTTACCCCCTGATGAAGCTGCCATTCTGGAAAATAGTCTACTAAGTTATAGCTTTTTCATTTTATTTTGAAGGCACATACATTATAATGATGTACAATATGTTCACGCCTGCACATCGATCCCCTCTATCTCCGCGGTGCTACGCTTCAAATGAGGAGATCGACTTCCGATGCTAGAGTAAATGTTGTGAATAGAGGATAAACATGCATTTATTCAGTTTATGATTTCAAATCAACGTAAGATGAAAATTTATAACGCAATACATTACTTGTATATTCTTGTTTACGTATTTATATGTGTTTTCTATACTTGAGCAGATTTCCAAAGATTTTAGCAAATTGAAAATAAAATAAACATATTCGGACGTTGCATAATTTCGCCGGTTGCAGGTCAAAACCACCCTAGTCCAAAACGGCCCAGTCCAAAACGGCCCCATTTTCGATCAAAAGGGCCCCAATTTTAGGTTAAACGACCCCATCGGAAACACTCGTCGGTTTAAACGGCACCAAACAGAAAAGTCAATGTTGTATTAAGTGAATTTTCAATCAATCCTAATAATTTAATTTCATGATAATACACGTAGATTTCAGATATACATGTACATGTATATTGTGAGCAATGAAAAATTCCAGACAGCGCTCTTTATTAATAGAGATCCATTACCCAGGCTAACATTTTAATTGTTCAAAGTTTTCAATTAATAAAACAATTAGGGAAATAAACGTTAATGCATTATTTCTATATATTTATGAGTTAGTATTTATTTAGTTTGATTGTTACTTACATTATATTTTTTATATAATTTCAGATGCCAAATCCGTATACCAGCGACCATTGTGGCAAGACGTACAGTCAAAAGCCCAGATTAAAACACTATATCAAAACAGACCATGAAAAGGTGCCTGTGTAACGGTTTCCTTGCACGGAATGAGGAAAGAGTTTTTCAACTAGGGCTAACTTAAATTACAAAAAATAATATGTTGTATAGTGTACTCGATCTCCTCTAGCACAACTCGATCCCCTCAAGCACCACTCGATCCCCTCTAGCTCTTTTAAAAATTGGCCCTAGTTTACCTATAAATGAATTTTATACATTCACATTTAGCATGTACGTTTCTTAAATCAATATGCATGTACCTCCTAATCTGAATTGCTACAAAACCAATGCAATGCTGAATAAATGTGCTATATAAGAACATGCTGGTAAAGATGAGCACAAATTTGAGTAGAAAAATTCAAATAACTCTTTCAGAATACATATAATTGGGTAACAGCAACAAGGCAATTATTTTGCCAACATATACGGATCGAATTACGTTCTCCGTTTTTTTAAAATAGTGTTTCGTTTGTTTTCAAATTGAAAAAAATGACCACTTACCTTGTTTATCCTCTATTCACAACATTTACTCTAGCACCGGAAGTCGATCTCCTCATTTGAAGAGTAACACTGCGGAGATAAAGGGGATCGATGTGCAGGCGTGTTGTTGGACAATTTAATCAAATAGTTATAATTACACATTGCTATTTACTACATGAAATGAAGCGAACTATTTACACTTTAGAAATACTATTCCATTTTCAAAATATGAATACGCTTAAAACTGAAATCTTAGCATCATATTTTCACGTTTGATGGAGAAATATTAGACAATGGCAAAGTTGTAGAAGACGTTAAGATTTTGCGACGAACAGACGCACCGACAGATGTCAGACGGTTGGACGGACGGATAACGCGATTTCTACGTGTCCCCAGTAATTTAAAACAGCGACACAAATGCGGTGATTAAATATCTGTGCTGGTTGATTTTACATGTATGTTCAAAACCAATGCACTACGTCGAATTCAGAACATTAACGTTAACACTAAAATATAAAACATACATAATCAAAGCATTATTTAAGATGTAGCGTTAAGTCACTTTAAGTCACTTTTAATCTGTGCTTGTTGATGATCAGTATAATGCCCCCCCCCGGACTGTGGCTTATAATCATAGTGATGGGGATCATACTTTTTTTTGTAACTTTCCTATATAAAATGTTTAGAAAAAAGCACATGTTTATAAAATTTTTAATTTTATTCTCTTAAACAGTTATATATAGCTAAACGGCGTGGTACAGGGTTACCTTTTATCCAGTTGTAAAAATTCTATTTGAATGCAAATATGTGAATTCATAACCGTGTATTACATGATGTTATTATAAATATGTTGACTTAATGATAACATTAAAAAACTATATTGTAACTATTAACCACCAAGGTACATGACCAGCAAATATGCCCACATTGGGCTAATATCGACTAAAAAACGGAATATCGGCAGAGGTTTGCCGATATCGGACCAAAATCTAGCCGATATATTCCTTGTGTATAAATGTTTTGTTTCCTCCAAAGGGGACCTATATGCGAAGTATATGTTCAATTCACTCGTGTTTGTCAATACAGTTTGATGTTTAACGATGTAACTAAATTGGCATGGGAATGGACATATCGACATATCGACCCAATGTCGGCCATATGTCATATAAATAGTGGTTAAACTTGGATGTCGGCCTGACGTTGGCCCGATATCAGTTTTACCACAGGGTGTTTATGTTTGACCGGTATAGATAGATTTGTTTTAATCATATGGATTAATCCATAAATTAACACTCATATCAATTTTACCTTTCAAAGAATGATTAAGACAAAGTAAGCGATACTTAGGCGTGAATAGGTTGTTTCCGTTGTCACGAGTCAATCAGATCTAAAATAACTTGGCAGTAAATGAATGTCTAATAACATTTATTAAAACTTGCTAAGCAAATCAAAGCTTAGGCAATAAGATATTTTCTTTTAGATTTTGATATTTTTGGTTCATTTCGTTGTATTATTTTATTAACAGTAGAACGAAATCTAAGTTTTGACTATTCAGTGCGTAACCGGATATGCTTAAATAAAAAAAATGTGGCCTTAGGTTTACATTTATTTTTTATTTATTGCTGCACACCAGTTTTCAATGAACTGTATATGAGTTTTAAAGGTAAAATTTATCATCACACTGCTAACTGTTCTAATTTATTTCATTGAGAGGGCTGGTTAACAAAACTGTAAACGACTGACAATCGAGTGTCATATGTTTTCGATACCTATTTTCTCAGAGTTTATTAAGTGGTGATGATAAGAACGTTAAACATATTTTGTTAAAACTATGATAATGAATTGAATTTTATATCTAAATGAACTTTATTTTTTGTTGATTATACATAATTGATAATATTTCACTATGATTTGCGGTATAGGTCAGTCATCTGTATTTCCCTTTGGACACTCTGAAAAGTAGTAAGGGGCAGCCAAAATAGTACGAACACTGGCCGGTTGGTTTTCTAGTATTACCTTAGAAGTGACACACCCCAAACTTTCAACTGGTTTTGCTAGGAGAACACAAAACTGTTTGAAGACCTGAGATTGGCAACTGCTGTATGTAGAAAATAGGGCGTTCCACCATTAATAGCAGCAACAGTAAAGACAGCCTGTCAGAACCTGCGGGGATTGGTTTCCTACTGTGACATCCTACTGGATTGGGCCTGAAGTCAGAAAAGAAGGACTGTTAAAAGTATTCGAGACTAAAAATTCACAGTAAACATGAAAAATGAACTTATTTTTAAAATGTTGTGTTCGGATGTTCTGATATGCCTAGCTGATTTTTTAAATCAGTGTTCATAGCCCTGTTATTTAATTTTTGTAATAAATGGATTTTGGCTTTGAAAAACGAAATATTGAATTATGGGTTTTTAATGTTGAAGTTTTTCACTTTGTGTCGTTTACCAAAATTGTACAATATATTTTGTAATTTACGTGTTATGTTATTTTTTTGAAACACATGCAACAAATCTTAATATTAATAACCACGTTTGGTACATGATTGACAACACAAAGTTGGCCTGATATGTTTTATGGGAATGAACCCTATTAATAAAACTATGATCATGCTACGGAACTTGTTTTATTGTTTGATAGGCCATTTGCGTTAACAGTTTTCATGCAGCATTATTATATTTCACAAAACAATTTAAATATGGTTAATATGGGAGCTACTTTGTCGCTCGGGTGTTGATCAGTTGCGTGTTGCAACAATGTTTGACCGCATCATAGTAATGTAATATACATGTACTCATAAATTTGCTAATGCACAAACTGTACACATGTGATCTGCACACAATGAAGATGTGCCAGACACTCAACTTTAGCCCCGGCATTAACATTCTGGTAATGTGTCCTTGAATTTTATGGCAAAGTGGTAGAAAGGGATTTAAGAACAGTTTTCTTTATTTCCCAAAAGATATCCATACAATGCCAAATCCAAGGTCTTTGCGAAACCTAGTTTAATGGTTTTTGTGTGAAATAATGATCACCATGTCTATGTTTTTTACTAAATAGAGATATCATGTTGCCGAATCTCACACTAAATTGAAAACTGAGGTTATTAAGTAAGAGCTAAATGGTTTACTGTCAAATTATTTAATTTATTTTTGACGAAATTTCTTGGTTTTACGGCATTGGACATGTTCTTGGACACTTGGATTCGTTGATTTCAAGTATATGTATTAAGTGAATAATAATTTAGTTTAGGACTTATTATGCAGAACTATATAATATAATAATACATTAGAAAATAAGAACAATTTATCAAACATTATCGATAGAAGGTTTAAATGTAGTTGAACAAACAATTATACAGTGTACACTAATAAAGGAATGAATTAAAAAAGTTAATAACGGTGCTTTGTTATTGTTTATGTGCTTGTTATTGAAAAGGACAATGCTGACAACTGTTGCTCATGATAACATTGATGACGTCATGCAATTAGTTAGTCAATTTGATCTATGTCAAAGACGAAAAAAATGTTGCTATTGGTAAAATAGTATCTGTCAGAAATTATATTTAACTTAAAGTTGTTGTACTGCCTACGATGAAAAATAATATCAATAATGTGTGCATATAACACAACCTCATTTTCAACGCGTTTTTATATTTTAGTCCAGAGCTTTTTTCAAAAAACGAAGAACTTCAAAATTTCTACATTTTTTTACAAAGTGGCATGGCGTTAAAATATAACAACAGTGTATTATCGATATCATGACATTATTTCGGACGACAACATATGATATAAAATTGCTCCAAATTTTATGGATGTGCATAATCCATATCAATCATCTATTGATGACACCGGTAATTCATATTGTGATGGCTATTTAAAAATTTGCATTTGCTGCTGCTGCTACTGCTGCTGCTGATACTGCTGCTGCTAATGATATTGATGACTTTGCACATCAGTTGTCGTGTCGACAAGGAATTTGAGAAATGGGCGAAAGAATAAAATTTAAATAGAAAATATAGTTTTATATATAATTGAATGCTATACCCTGATTTTACAATGTGGATTTCATATCCTAGTCCACATTTTATATAACCCGGTTTATCCGGAGAATACACCAAACGTTTTGAAGACGCATGTGCTGGTGTACCTTCATTTATTCACAACCTCACCCAGTTATTCCAGAAATAACACCTGTGCAGCAATCACGTGACTCAGGTTCATGTGCAAAGATCGATACTACAGAGCCAAAAATCTTACCTACAACCGCACCCGAGCCTGTATCCAGCGATGAAGAGCCGTTACAGCGAAATTAAATCCAAGGAAACCGAACCCGACGAAGGATGACACACAGTCACAAACATTTTCATTTTCAGGTGCACCGAGTGGCAGAGGTAAACAGCAAGTGACTGTTACTAAAAATAGCACTGGAAACTCGCGTAGCGTGGGATCCCAGAATAACACTGGCGGGGGGAGCGAAAGGAACAGCCAACAGCGAGAACAGCGGGAACAGCCACACAAGAAGACTGCGCCGGCCAATGGGAAAAAGGGTCAACGTGTAAACTAGGACAACGATGAGTGTAATGGGGTCAAAGTTTGTTTACTAAATGTACAAGGACTGATAGGTAAAACATACAATAAATTAGACTCAGAGGAAATTAAATGTTTGTTTGATATTAACGATATAGTGATATTTACAGAAACATGGTCAAATGAAAACTTTTACTATAGTGTGCCTAATTTTAAACACCATACTTTACATAGAGTGAAAAATGTAAATAGATGTAAAAGGCCAAGCGGTGGATTAATAGTGTATATACATGAGAGACTGTCAGACAATGTGGAGTTTTTGAAAACTTCAGAGGACTGTGTGCTCTGGGTAAGACTTAAAAAATGTTCTTGTTCTTGTGAATTAGCAAATGATGTGTTGTTATGTGTTGCATACAATGTACCAAAGGGAAGCAGTAGAGAGGTATTTATTGACAGAAATATATTTGAGGATGATGCATGGCACCACATTACGCCCTCGCCAAACAGTTCCTATGAACCACTTCCGGTGCAAGATCACTACGATACTGATGACGTCACTAGAAGGACGGGCCACCAGGATGACGCGGACGGGGACAACGAGGACTTCACGCAGTACACAAGAAAACGGACAAAGCATTATTGTGTTCTTCGATTTAATAAAACGTTGAATGTAGACTTGTTCAAGAAAGTGATAACTTCCAAGGGACGGAGCGTTTCATGGGTGCGTGTATATCCACCACGTAGAAACTCTAGTAAAGTTATCTTGAGACTTAACCTGAACGATGATGAGCTGTGTGACCGGGTACTTCACGAAGGGTTTTTCCCAGTTTTTGTGACATGTAAGCGCTTGGGGCTCGCACCAAGCTGCTGGAACACACGCTATTCAGACGATATGACGACGGGAAGTAGGAGGACATACGGCGCGCCGCCGGGCGGCGCGCGATAGGGCGGTCACGAGCTACCGCCTCGATTATGACGACAACGCGGCATGCCTGCGCTTGCTCGCGGATACTATCCGCCGTCAGAGTTCGTACACACGAACAGATATGAAACGTTGTGTTCGGAAGTCGATTAACTTGTAATGTGTGTTAGTGGTGTAAACATTTGATTTTTGTCTGTTTTATGTTATGTATTGCAAATGAATTGCGTATTATTACTTGGAATGTGACAGGAATATTTACATTCACTCTTAATTTTCTGTAGGAAAAAAATAAGCGTTCAATTTGTGTATTTCGCGGCGCTCTGGGACCGCATCGAGGGAGTGACATCTAATGTCAATCAACCCTTTGACAGGCAGTTGCTTAGCGCAAAGAAATATTTACAGTACTTCTTGTCTAAATTTAGAAGATTTTTTAGAAGACGCCCAGACGTAGACCGCTTCACGGAATTTTCAAACCTTCGCCTGGGCGTTTTTACTCCATATGCGCACAAAACTAGCAATCAATCCTTAATTAATGTCCTATTTTAGTGACATGTTAAAAGAGGGTAACATTGACGTTTACTGTCTTTCTGAGCATTGTAATTACACGCCTAATAATTTATATTTTCTAAACTCTATATCTAGAGATTTTGACTATTTTGGTATTGCGATAATTCTAACCGCATTAAGGGCGGTGTTGCTATTATGTGGAATAAACGTTTATCACACAGAAGTGTGTCTTTTAATGTTGAAGATGACCGTATTGAGGGAATTCAGAAGCAAATATCATCTACAGAGCATATGTTGTTTTTTTCAAGTTTATCTTCCTTGTGCTAACCATTGCTATGAAGTATTTGTTGAATATGTAAATAAGCTGTACGCTTTGTATCATACATACTGTGAAAAAAGACTACTATTTTTATTGGTGATTTCAATGCCAGTATTATAAGAGACAACTTGTTAAGTCGTGACATATATTTTTACATATTTTTGTCAAATTGTAACCTTTGTCCTATAAATCTTTTAAATTGCTGTCGCGGAGCTACTGATACATATGTGTCTTATGACGATTCATGCATGTCTACCATTGACTATATTGTTACGCCCGTTGAAATAATTGACCAGATTACCTATTGTAAAGTTGCCGATGAAAACTGCCTTAATGTTTCTAGGCATATACCTATTTTATAATTTTTGGGTTTTAATTTTGACAATACAAATGCTCTGGATAGTTATGTATCCAAAAGTGTTATTAATTAGAAAAAGCCTTGCAGGGTAGATTATGATCAATTTAATAGTATTTTGTCAAGTGATCCAGAACTTGGAAATGTGCAACAGAAGACCTTAACGAGAATTGACATTGACTGTGCATACGGATAATTGACGGATCGACTTGTGAACGCTGCGCTTAAATCGTTTCCCGTTAAGCGGTCTAGAAACTTTGCAAAACCATTTTGGTGTGATAAATTGGATGTTTTGCATAAAAGTATGAGCCAAGACGTCAGTATTCAGGGCAGCCCACAGACGTTGTGTTGAGTCATTTATGTTTGGTCATGACCGTGATCTACAAGATGCCGCTATTCACGATGTAACAGTATATCGGAGTAGAGAAGATCTATGTGAACAATGGGCTATCTATTTCCGCTCGCTATACACCGGTACCGACGCACCCGATTTTGATGACGATTTTAAGGAATATGTGTCGTCCGTGGTCAGTGATACCTTCGGCAATATAACAATGAACCAAGATGTTACGGTGGAGCCCAGTTTCGTTGTCACATCTTTCAACATAACCTAAAAGCAATATACGGTGTATACAAGACTTGTCTAAGGGCAAGGCGGGATGTGTGGACGGCGTAAGTCACGAACATCTAATAGCTGCGTCCAGGGTGATATCTCCTTTTCTTGCTCATGCATACACTTGGATGTTACGTCTTGGACATGTTCCTGAGGAAATAAAAAAAGGGTGAAATCATCACGTTACACAAAGGTGGGAAAACGGAAGGACAACCCGAACAATTATAGAGCCATTACACTCTCTTCCATTATTCTGAAGCTTTATAAACTGGTGCTGTTAGACAGATGTCAACAAGCAATCCTGGATTCCATTAGCAGACAAGAAGGCGGATTCCAGAAACAGCTTGCTTGTAATATGTCTACCTTCGTCTTCCGAGAAACTCTTCACTGGGACCGTGAACAGTCCGCGACGGTATATGTGTGTTGCTTGAACGGGAGACAAGCTTTTGATAACGTGTTGCAGGATGGACTATTTTACATGCTTATTAAACTCGGACTAGACAACTCTACGTTACTGGCTCTTCGTGCTATGTATTAAGACGTCAGCTGTCACGTCAAACACTGTGGATTACTTTCAAAAAGTTTCACGGTCATGCAAGGAAGGAAGCAAGGGGGCGAAGCTCTCTGATTCTGTATCTCGCCTATATCGACGGACTCATTAAAGAGCTAGGGGATAGTGGCCAAGGTGTCTGTATGTATGGCACCAACGTATCGACACCCACGTTTGAGGACGACATGACGCTAATCATTTTCCAAGGCTGCTATGGAACAGATGTTGGATATTTGCTACCGTTACTCGTGTAAGTGGGGGTACTTCTATAACGCTACTATGTGCGCCGTCTTAGTGTTTAACGGTCAAGATAGCCTGCACACTGACGCCACCTTTTAAGAGAAACCATACAACTGACCAGTGCTCAAGTTCATCTTGGAATACACGGTGACCGTTACTTTTCTGCCAAACATCAACTGTATGATGCAAGTGTAAAACTAAGGGGAACATTTATCAGTACAGTCAACAACGGTCCCCAGGCTAAACAACTGAATCCACTGTTGCTTAGGACTATATATACCTCCGCGGTCATGCCCAAGACGATGTACGGATGCGAATTACTAACGTCTTGTGCAGATGTTGATGTACTAAAACTTGTTCGAGCGGACATATTCTGTGTGCCATTCTGTCAACGTTTCGATAGGTCAATTAACTCGATCTTTGCTCATCTTATGTTGAATGTTGTATCTATTCAACTGGAAATAGACTATAGAAAACTTCTCATTTTAGGCCAACTGTGCAGAATACCAAGTGATTCTCTAGCAAAGCAGGTGTTTGTGAACAGGCTAACTCGATTTGTATGCTAGACAGACAGTTTAAAGATTTATTCCGGAAATTTACTCAATAGTACGGAAATATAGACTTGAAGAATATTTAGACTTTTACCGCGTGAATAGTTGTTTTCCCTCTCAACAAAACTAGAAGTTTACACTTTAAAAGGGCAATATACGATCGCTGGCAAAACGACACACTCGAAATCTTGAAAGAAAAGCTTACTGAGAGTGATCCTGGATGATTTATCTCCCTTGAAAACTGTGCAGCTATGTGGCAAACAGTTGTTTCGGACAAGAAACTTACGATAGCTACAAAAGCAATATTAAGGGCCATACGTCTGATGGTAACAAGACCATTCGCCCGGACGTGTAAACTTTGTAATATGGTGGTTACAAATGAAGCTGAACATAGACTGTCTTTCTGCCTGATGTGCAATGTGCAAAGGAAACAGCTTTGGCACACTGTGATTGACCAGGGTGGGACTGTAATGTTTGAAGCGATCAACGATTAAAGACCAATGCGCTCGATTGCGCGGCCTGTCTACGCAGTGTGTGGAGAGACTGCCCCGCTTCCCCGATATCTCAATAGCATTAGGCCGATTAATAGCTTAGCCCTAGCCTAGCCCTTAGACATCAATTAATGTGTATGCTGACGTCTACTTGATGGATTTTGTTATTATGATATGTTTAAATTTATCGCTGTGCTGTATTATTGCGTTTAGTGTCATTATAAGATTATAAAGCATGTATGTACACTATCATTCACATGTACAATTCGCATTCATGTGCGTGACCTTTCTGGTTGCTATTTTCTAATTTTTTGTTTTTTGAAATAGCAATGGGTTGAAAGCTTGGATATTTTATCATTTTCTTAACCGTAATTAACTATAAACACTCACTATCTTCTTGAGTTGTATTTTTACAGTGCGTTTGGCACGATTTACTTCCAGAAAGCCTTCACACTTTCTTTAGTTTCGTTTTCGTTAAAGATTGTTGTTCCGTAATTTACAGGCTTTTGATGCAGCAATTTACGACATGAACTACATTGTCTTATTTTCGTTTTCGATTGAAGGCATCACTTGATTATTATAAAATTGTATCGCTTTGCATCTTGTGTACTATAAGTACTTATCGTTTCTGGATTAATAACTTAATGTTTGAATCGTTTGCATATTGTGATTATCCTTTATACTGTACATATACATATTTGTATTCTGTAATTTATATATATGTGTGTATATATTTCACTGTTTTGTTTACTGTATATAAATGTCATTGTGTAAATATGTTATGCACTCCGCTCGCGGTCGAAAA
>Ga0224511_10002197_pt1 | contig 12869 bp, 5 predicted proteins | sample SF_May12_sed_USG_2_FD_169988 | JGI IMG/M metagenome (GOLD analysis project Ga0224511, IMG submission 169988) | Sediment microbial communities from San Francisco Bay, California, United States - SF_May12_sed_USGS_8_1 | ecosystem: Environmental > Aquatic > Marine > Sediment | place: USA...
ATAAAACAATAACTACCTTCCACTTACTGTGTTTAATAATACCGTAATCAATGTTTAAAATATCTAGACGTACAGCTGAACGAGCCGGTAACTTTGAACATTTGCAACAGAATCCAGACACAATGCGCTAGGGGGCGTTAGTGGTGTGGCATCATTCATTACTACTGATGAACAGCTTCAATAAAACCGAAGCTGCTGTTTTCTCGTGCAGGCTATGTTTTCTAAGGGCTTTCCCTTTCATCAGTTTCACATTATAACTTGTTTTGACTTTTTGACATAAAAATTCTTGCTCGAGGCAGAGCAGCATCATACTGTAGAATACCACCTTATTAGGAATGTGTCAGTAAAAATCGGAATAGCAACTGATCTCAAAACGTTATTGATATACACATTTGTGATAACGTTTCTGTCGAATATTAGAAACGGTGGTCGTTGAAACTGGGTAACTCCTGCCCAAAAGTGGAGGGAACCCCCGCCCACAATCGTACTAGTGTCTCTATACCGCTCGTTACGACGTCGCCAAACGCGCGTCTGGCCATTAGCACAGCTAAGCTGAGTGCGAGATTCTTCTGAAAATAGCACATGTCCACACTGCCTTCCTGTAAAGCGAATATGCGCACGTGTTTATCGAAGACGATTTCGTCGCTGTGCCTTGTGCCTTCATTTCGAAGACGAATTTAGACAGCGTTAGGATATATTCTCCACGTGTAGTAGTGCATCATTACAAACCAGACAAAAATGCCTTTATGTTTGATCACATAAAATAAAAGATGTTAATTCGTTTGATAGAACCAAGTATGCCTCTTACCCATGAGTGCCAACTGCTTGTCTGGCGGAAATTGTTGCTGGTAGGAACCTGTCATGTAGATGTGATACCAACAAATACAGGCCCTGTATGAGAGTTGTACATATAACACGGGCCCTACCAGGTCGAACACGGACACGCACAGTTCCAGTCTGCTGGTAGCGAGCCACAAGGCGAACAAATGTTAAATAATGTCATCCAAACTGTCTTGCTATGACATTTTTGGAACTTCCGGCAACAAACATGTAAATTACCTGATTTCGGTCAACTTCACTTAGGCGTGGCATGATGATAAACGGGTAGCATTATCGCTTGCTTATTTTTATTGTGCATATGTTAATTGTGTTCCAATTAACCGTTATAATGCCCTCGAATAACCCGTTCATAAAATTGTCACGTGCAGTTCGTGGATTTTAAGGTTTCGTACATAGCACTAATAATGTACACTATTTGTTTATGTTTTACCTCATATGCACAGAAATGTTAGTCAATACTCCGATTAGGGCTGGGACGATACAGCCACTATCAGTACAATATCGATACAGAAATCCGCCGATACGTATCGATACCGTCATCCTGCTGTACCGATACATCTTGAAGTATAATTTCACACTTGACCTTCATACAGTTAAGCAAAAGACTTAAGCAAATTGAGTTTGATCGTAATTATGTTGAACTAATAAAACTACGATACACACTTCACAGGTGATCATTTTGCTTTAGCACTTAGTCTAGTATAAGTTGGATTCAATGTATACGAGGGCTGTTCAATATATAAAGAGTCTGTTCTCATAACTTTTACCTTTTACGAAATACAAAGACACAAATATTAAAAGCATTAAGATCAATCATTTTTGTAGTAGATCGCCAAACATAAAACAGTTTCATCAAACGGTTATGAAATGGCAGCGATAGCAACATAGCCATGTTGCCGTTATCGCCCCCCACTTTTTGACGTTACAACGTTATTGAAGCAGTCATCATACACTCATATCATGAACTTTATATAAAAGCAATAATGTCGATTTAAATTGTTTTTTCAAATTACACCAATTTGTTCATTTAAAAATTTTAACATTTTAAATACAAATTATTGTAATAAAAGTAAAGTCCTGGCTATAGTTATCTGTTTAAAAATGACCCTTAATAAATCTACTAACGTCTTTATGACGTCTTCTTTGTCTGACACTACTATGTCTTTTCTACTGTGCTAATATGTGCATGAAAAAAGGTTTTAAGTTATACATTTAACATATTATGTTTTTGAGCATGTGTTATTCTTTTGTAATAATCAAACAAATAAAGTTTTTGTTTGTTTTTCATAATAACAAAACAGCATAATAATGTGATCATTTGTCAGGTGACAATACGCATTTGAATGTTGACGTTTCTGCCATTGTAAGCAGTTCTCTTTCAAAGCTTATATTTCAATAACCACATGTAAAATTTCTTAATATTTGCGCAATATACGTTGGAAACACCTCCTGTAGATGTTCTGTAAGTTTTATTCTGAAATTTTTTATAATCGCGTGACTTTATTTGTCATGAAAAAATGCCATTTGCACACAATTTTGAACGGGGGCGGTAGTGCGTTACTATGGTAATTGAAAATGATGTTGTTCCTATATTGTTTGTTATAAGCCTATACAATTTGGACATTTAGTGGGAAATAAGTTATATTTTACAAAAATATTGACTTTTGTTCCAATTGGAGGCAAATCAAAAAGTTATAAGCACAGTCTCATTATTTATTGAACAGCCCTCGTAGATCAACCCAAAATATTCACTTTGTTGTTAAAATCCAAACATTTGTATTTTGAAACCTTACGATGTGTCTTACACGTGTATCGTATTGAATATGTGTCGTATCGGCAAGGTCCGTATCGAATACGTATCGTATCGGCTGCTGACCGTATCGTCCCAACCATAACTTCAATTATTAAATATAGTTAAACTCTGTTAAATCTAGGTATGAAAATAATCATGTAAAATATGTGCGTTTTTAAATGTACTGAGTGCATATAGTAATCGTTTTAATAAAGATCGGCTTTTCAACTCTAAGTGTCGTTGTTGGGATGTTTTGATCACATTTGAGCTCAAATCTTGCACTCAGCAGCTTTTAAACAAGGACATTGAAGAACTGGTATTAGAGGAGTAACTATATATGTATACCCATCCAAATAAAGAAAGTATACATTTCACACTTATATGTTCTTGGTATTGGTTTTATTAAATGATAACCAACAACACTTACAAACTAATATTTTATTCTCTGCATCATTCAGGTGGATTGGGATATGCACGTGTTTGTAAAAAAGCCGAAAACATATGCCCATCAATACCAAATTATTACTTATCAATACCAGAGTAAATATGGTGGAAATAAATGTACAAAACATGATGTTCCAAATGCATCCATGAAGAAAATCACATAGTTTGTTTATAAAATCCGCTGTTAATAAAAAAATATCACTTATTGAAAAGAAGACAAATTTCAAAATCAATACCCCCATTTTGCATTGATATAAGAACAAACTTTAAATGCAATTTATTCTTTCACCCTCAGATCCATTTTTTATTAAAAATTACTGGCATACGCATAAACAGAATGAGTTTCAATGAAAAACGTTCAGGGCTTGTGTTTAGGGACTTCACAATGATTCCGATGCAGTGGCCATTAGGAATTAGCACAGTCGCAGTAAAGAATTGTTGTCTTAATAAATTTAACCTCTGGAGATAAGAAATAAAGGCAATTTTAATAAAATTCCCTTCATCTATTGTTTTAAACTGTTTATTTTATTACAAAATATTGGGATTTTAAGTTATTTAGCCAACCAAAATGCCCAGACAATTGAAACTATTTTTCGTATTTCCGTTTTACCCCTGACACGATTGTTTTATTTGTTAAAATTAATTTAGAAATTTTATATTCGTCATTTACATATACAGATAAGCTGTAACTCATCACATACACACTTTCATGTCGGTGCTGCAAAGCATTTATAAGAAAGCCTACGTTAAGTAAGTGTATACCTTCTACTCTGGATAGGTATATGTACAGTGAATCGACACGGCATATAACATGTACTAGATAATATGTGTTAGCGCTTATTGATGGTAACAGCTGTTGCTGTGGAAGGTATAACAATCAACACATACTATGCACACTGGCAGACTGGCGATATATGCGATATAATACTTGCTTTATATATAAAGCAATAACTCGTAAATGCGTTAATATCATTTTTATTTAAGGAGTTACAAGAACGTATCGCGTAGGCTTCAGCGCCCAATCAGTGTCCCACCATTCACTACACCTGAAAGCAAATCAACACTAATTGCAATATCAAAATGCAATCTAATACGTTATATTAAAGTATACTACTATTACATAAGTATGATAAAAACATAAATTTAACTATTTTATAAATCATTCTAATTAGATAGGATAAAGGCGACTCCAATACAATGCGTTTTAAATAGCAAATAACAAACAAAGGTTTTAACGCATTGCCAGCTGAAATAAGACATATTAGGATACCAGTAGAGACATGTTGATGCTTAGCAAGCTCTTAATGCTATGCTTTGTATCAGAGTAATAATAGCTTTTTGGTATTGTTTTGGAAAGGTATTTCCGGTTTAAAATTTCCCTGCTTTATATTTTATGCATGCTAATTGCCCGAATGGAGATGGTAACCAGTCGAGTTTCGGGCGATTCCGATATTATTACGTAAAGTACCGAACATTTGCTAGACAGTAATGGCCGAGTCGTTCCGATTATGATGATGTAATGCTTTTTAGCGGAATGTATTGACTATTCGCATCTTCACAACATGGCAAGTCATTCCTTTTAAAAGGAAATTTTATATAGCAATAATAATGAAACACACTTCAGGACACGTATTTCGCAAAAGTCATACTGCAAAGCGCATATATGCATTTTTTCCTTACTGAATTCACAAAATCCCGTGTGTGTTTCTCCGTGGTCATGTCCATTCCAGTCTTGCCCTCCACACGGTCTGTCGTCCCAAATGCCGCCCTTGTACGGTATTAGGGCGATACAGTCCTCTTGGCTGTGGTAGACAGTATGGTATGAAATCCAATTGGTGTACGTGACCGGGTCACCTATATGACATATACACTATTCATTTTGCCTATCGAACGATGTGGAAAGGGAAATAATTTATCTGAATCATGTAAAGTAATTTGTCACGTTAGATTATGTACAACCATACTTCAAAACACTTATATCGCATAAAATGTGTTTATAAAATACGTTAAATCCTAATAAGCTTAGTTACACATGGTGAATCTTAGCCTTTTCGACTTTAAGTACATTGTAGTTTGTAACAGGATATGTTTTACTAAGGGGGTACCAAAATCCAGCCTTTTACGCAATGTGCTTAATACGAGCATTCGCGACACATGTGTAGAGAGGAAGGGACAATAAAAAATGTTGAAAATATATCTACCGCTCCACAAGGAAAGACGCGATTGTTAGTTTCGATCATCATATTGTTTGCAAAAAAGCGGCTGTTTGTGCACAGTGTATTTAAAAGTTACATTCAAACTAACAACAAGTAAGGCCAAGTTTAAAATATTTATTGTTTCCCTTTCCGCGACACAAGCCAATTTTGTATGGGTAGGTAATGTTTTTTTCTTCAAACTGACCAGTTCAAAACAGTGTAAAATAATAGTTTAGTAGAATACCAAAATATGCAATGTGTTTCTTTGCTTTATTTATTGTACAAACAATTAAACATTTCCTTTCAAATATTGAATGTTATTCCTTTTTTAAATCTTCATAATTTTATGAATGCAATATACGTGCTCAATCATAATAACTCTCAAAACGAAGCGATTTCTTGTATTTTCGTCCCAAAATCTGTTGCACAAAATAAAAAAAATCATTTCATTTTTTGCAATAAAATATTTTGGGTCGGGACGAACTTTTCGGGTCGGTCGTAGAAGAGGAAACATTTAAGAGTTTGTTGAAGGCCTAATGCAATGAGGAACATTCGACTTTGACCAACCTGCCGTCCACTGAAAGTGCCCCTCCACGTTCCTGTCATGCAGACCTATCCAGACCGCGTGCTGTGGACTGTACTTTAATAGCAAAGACTGGATGTATGCCTGCTCTTCAGCGTTGTTAATGTGGGCAAGATGGCCGCCCGCTTGTTGGCATAAACTCTCGGCGTGCGCCCATGCAATTCTGCCGTTAAGCAGCTCATAGCAGCTACCCTCGTGCTGCACTAACAGTGTGTGGTAACTGCTGGAATATTGCCGTGCTTGATATGGACACAAATCTGTGTTACCTACAGCAATGAGAAGTAAATATTTCTATTTAAATAATATTTTAATTATAAGAGTATATTTACCATTTAGCTTCGAATATGTTTTTCTTAATGACAAAATTACTGTTAATAGTTATAACACGCTAAGGATTGTCACGCGATAAACAGGAACGAATTTTTATAAGTCGCAAAATGTCGATTGACCAATTGAAAATGTATAATTATATTATATTTTGATGATACTAAAGTGATAAGGTAATAAAAATATTATCAGATACAGAAACGGTAAACGGCAAGATGTACGGTCGATTAGAGGCAGTACCCTTATTTTTAGATACTGTAAACTGTATTCTTACCATTGAAATAATAGTAAATGTATATATTGTATATGTCGTGCATTTGTGATACCTGCTAGACTGATCGGAGGCGGAGTACCAAGACTTGGCAGAGTTTCATTGGATACAACTGCGTCTGTAAAAGTAGTATACATGTAGGTACCGAATGTCATCAGGTGAAATACCAGTGTATCCTGTTATACGTATAAAAAGTTTTCCGTAGAAAATGCGTGATTTCAAGTGCAATGCGAAAGTATATATTGTTTATTTAAAATCTTCAAGACAATATTTTACCAAAAAATGCAAAACTTGAAAGATTGTAAAACGTTCCAGTAACCTTAGTTCTAGATGTTGCCTCTGTATGAAAAGTTTAAATGTACTGGGTCTGTATCTTTATACCCTTATAATCAGTCACAAATCTTGCAAAATGTTAAGTATACTAATTAAATTATCACTGCAAAGGGATTTGCAAACTTTTGTGACAAATAATGTGTTTATGGACAAAAAGTAAAAACACAACAACAACAAAACAGAAAATCAAACATAAAATCCCTTGCCGGAGCCGTGAATTGAACCCGTGACCCAAACCGGATACCACTGTACTACTGAGTCAACAGGGAGTATTGATTGTTAACAAGCTTTTAACAGTTTCCATGCAGTGGGTCGAACCGTAAATAAACAAAGCCGAATTGGCAGGCCAGACATTTTCAACAAATTCATTTTTTTCTGTCATATTTTTACATGCAGGAATACTATATTTGGCAGTTTCTCATATTTACGGGAGAAGGTTTCACCGCTTAAATATGGTTAAAGTGTAAGACGTAAACAATTCTGACCTAAAAGATACAGGCAGAGAATCTTTAAATGTACAAACGTAAGAGATATAAGATATTTCTACTCCGGGAAGTTTTCAACCAAGCTTTACAAGGGATTAAGAGTTCCATGACTTGATAGAATTGCAGATCAAAACTTTAGCACACACGTGTCCGCAAAGATATTGTGTAGCAATTGTTTAAGTTAAATATTTAAACTACGTTAAATGTGAGGTATCACAATGATTAACCTTATACAAAACGCAAGTCAGAATTGAATTGCCAGATGCCTGCAGTCATAAATTTACAGTAACTGTATGATGTTTAATGTGTAAACATAAATTACGTGGCTGAAAGTGCAACTTCGAACACGAGGTTCTTGGTTAAATTGAAATAGCATGGTGGAAAAACACGTCAGATTTATCTTACTCTGTTAGTGTTCTTCTATCGTTAAAACTAGTCAAGTGTAAAAGGTTAAAATGTTAGGACATACGTGATTTATAATATTGTAATATAATTCTCGTTGTCAGGATTATCTTTACATGTAAATCTTCTTTTACGCACTCATATAAACGACCACAAAGCTTCACTATTCAGTAAATATATTTAATGCGTAGTATATAGCAGTGGAATCAGTTAACCTTCAACTCATAACATTCAAGTGAAGGTGCGCAGCATAACAGAGTCGAGTAATGTTTGGCTTTTATAGTACTAGATTTTTTATAATGAATAATTATTGTTTAATTATTGTTTCTACAGAACATTTCCTACCATTTTAAGAGGAGAGGTTTTTGGGGGTATTGCTTTTGTTTAGCAACGCACTCGGGCTTTGCCCATTCGGCGTCGGGGCATACAGATAGTTAGTTTCTATGAGTGGCCTATAGTGCAAGATACTGGAGCGCCCACCACACATGACAAACCAGGTTCTTTAACGTGCTCAGTGTAAAGCACTGATACACGGGAGCACTTTTCCTGGGAAAAACAGTACATATCTCCTTTTAGTAATTTTATTTGGAGTGAGGGGGGATCGAACTCGTAATCCCTGGGTCGGAAGTCGAGTGTTGTACCACTGAGCCAAATCCACTCGGCGAATGTGTGATGCTGCGCAGTATTTATATCGAGTCGATAAGGGAATCCTAAATTTAGGATTCCTAACCAATCAGCGATCACTTAGGAATTCCTAAGCCAATGAATGAAGTCGCAGAAGCGCCATCTTCCTAAACGGTGTTTAGGAATCCTAAATCGCATTTTGGAATCCTAACAGTACATAATAAGTGGATATAATGATAATTTTTTATGATGCATCATTATAAAGCAATAATATTCAAATGTAAGTAGTTAATATATCGTTTAAGTCATTAAAACCTTGTATTTAAAGAGTTTTAACAGTTTCACAAGAAAAATAACACAGACATGTTATTCGGTCCTTAGAGTCACAGAGCATTAGGAAATAGTTCCGGAACATTTGCAATTGTAACTTAATTACATGAAATGCAAACAACAAATGCATCTTAAGTTTAACAATTAAAGTGAAAACAAAGGTTAGGCAATAGCAATAAACAAGATATATTTACAATATTCTGCAAATGGACATGTAGGTCAAATTCCTCATCGTAAACAAATATGGAGGGCAAATTTGGAATGAACAAAGAATTCTCAGTGCAAAAATGGAAGATAAACAGGTATGTAGAGTTTGTTAGTGTTAGAAACAATGTTTATTAGATTAATGCAGAAGCAGGCGTTTAATTAATAAGGTGATAAAAGTGTTCATGGTACTTATATTACAATATGTATATATCTTATAACTCCCGATATCTAAACAACAAAAATAGGTCAAAAAGGCATTTTCGTCTAACTAAAAAGTCAGAGATATCAAACTCTAAACAAATAGTCCGATACTCGTTAAAAAGGAGCCGTATATATATTTTTTATAGATATCACAATGAAGCTTGTTAACCAATAATGTTTTATGTAACAAAATTAAATGAAAGTCTAAATTATGCCACATACTTGTGTTTTCAGCTATTGTTGTTCACAGAGTGTAGAAATCGTTAAAATGTACATGCGCCGACGCAGCCACCGACGGTGACGTCGATTACGTGGCGCTGGAGGCCCCCCGCGAAATAGTGACCATTGATGTCATTGCACCCTCCTTATCAAAGAACCACACAATGAACTCACCAAACTCGCAAATGTAATGGCGGTGATGGTCACACTCGAAGTCTTCCCATTGACCATGATATCCATTTACCAGAAGGACACAGTCTTCTTCCCAATGATTCCACGACTTTCGACCAGGCACCCAGTGCGTATATACGACAGGGTCTCCTGGTAAGGACACACACTTTAAAATTTTAACGCAGACCTCGCTGCACATACAGTGCCCACCAAAAGTCTGGAGACAACCTGTCATTTTCCCATAACCTTCCGTTACAAAACCATGTCCTATCAATTTTAATATTAATTTTAATATGTCCTATGCATCTTCATACATTTTAAGTTATCTGAATGTTCCATAATCATGAATAACTACTAATTTTATAAAGGATTTTGAATTTAACAATTGTAGGTGGCTCTTTAGAACGTGTGGTAGTTTTCAGTTCCATTACATCCAATGTTAATTTTGTTGAAACTTATATGTTTCTTGAAGTTCAGAAACATCAAACATGAAATATATTTTAACAATACCTTTACATGTCTGATTTGCATTTATGTACAATTTAATATTATGCAAAAATCATTTTCATCATTATTTTGCTTTATTCTGATACAAATGTATAATTTATTATGTTATAACAACAAAGAAATGAGCAGTGTTTGTAACTCTGTCTCCAGACTTTTGGTGGGCATTGTACTGACATATCTCCTAAATGCGTAATGTCTTATATAAGTATAAATATCCATACACAAAGTCTACCACCGACAAAAGCAGCGCCATCAACTCCTGATTTTGAAGAGGTCGCACAATGATATGCCAGATGATAAACTAGACATATAACTTTGTACAATATGTACTGATTATTTTACTATATTTTCTAGACATTCAAGTTTTTACATTAATTTTGTTGAACACGTCGGTTTGGTTTTTAAAACATATGATGTGTTTAAGCGTGTGGCGTTACGACATCCGATGCGCGAATATACTAGTCGGAATTCAAAAGCAGATGTGGGAAATAATTCGAATGGTCATTATTATTACTTCTCCATCTCAAGCTATTTAATACAAGAAAATTAATATTTAACCACTAATTTTTGCGCGGACAACAAAACTAATTGCTTGATATTTTTAAAACTTATTTCACCAATTATGCAATTTAAATATCTGATTAATTATAAGAAACTTATTTGGTGTGAGACAATATATATTTTTCTGGTCCTTAGGGGTCACGGAATATATTTGTTTACATTTGAAAATGGAGTTCCGCTTATGCGATAGTGTGGCATCCTTCATTACCATTGATGAACAGCTTCAATAAAACCGATGCTGATGATTTCGTCATGCATGCTTTGCTTCCTGAAGAATTTCCCTTTTCTCAGTTGCATAGGCTTTACGAAAATTGTTAATGGACGTGTTAATTCTAAAAGAAAGAAACTGATAGCCAACTGTAAGGAAGACTTGTGTTGCTATAATTGTCAATTCAATGCCAATGAGCAAGACGCCAATAATACATTTTTGTTTTATAAAATTACCAGAGGCCCATATGAAATGTTCTTCTTGGACTCGATCATTTAGTCCAATCCAGACGCCATGGGCTTCATGGTGCTGGTGTACGATGTTGTATATTTCAATCTGGTGATGTTCATCTGGGATGTGTGCCAGGTGTCCGCCTTTACGCATGCAGTCGTGTTCCGCGTCAGTCCAGGTGTGTTGTACCTGAGCCAGCTCGTAGCACCGGTCGTCGACCGTGAAAAGGAAACCATGGTCTTTCTGGGCATACTGGAAGTACTTGCTGGCACATGTGTACGTACCTTGTTTAACAAGGTACACATCATTATTAAAGGCTAGATTCATAATCGTACATGACCGGGCAATATTAAACATGTATAATACTATTTAATTATATACTCAGCCACTTTAAAAACGCAAACAAGTTTGACCAATAATTTTTTTTCTAACGTAAACCTTCATAATTTCAAAATAACATTATTGAAGTTAAGACCTTTATTAATCATGAACCGAAATTTCATTGAAATCAAACAAACATTGGTAACGCATTTTAACGATCAACCATCATTACCCTCATTTTCATTTTCTCTGGTCTATAACGCGTATAACCACCATTGGCATTTATCAATGATATGCATCGCCGTCGCATTGAACGCACCAAATTCGATATCAATTGTTGTGGGATGTTTTCCCACTCTTCAATGACGGCTTAACGGAGCTGGTTGACGTTAGTGGGCGGTTGCGCGCGAGCGTAAACACGCCGTTTGAGATCATCCCTTAAATGTTCTGTATGTGACATGTCTGGTGGCCCATTCTAACACATTGATGTTGTGTTGGGCTAGGAACTGTTGTGTAGCCCTTGCCGTGTGTGGTCTAGCGTCATTCTGCTGCAGTGTTCCGTCACCATAGGGATAGTTGTTCTGCATAAACGGAAGAACAAAATCAGCCAGCACTTGAATTACATACACTTCCGCGTTCACATTTCTATCAAACACAACAAGCCGCGTCTTGTTGTTACATGTTATCCCTCCCCAGACATGGATGGAACCACCACCCAAGGGTTGTACTGTAGAACGCAGGCCTCGGCGTAACGCTCACATTCACGCCGCCATACACGTTGGCGTCCATCAGCTCGGCTTAGGTGCACTCGCGTCTCATCAGAAAACAAAACACGACTCCACTGCTGTTGGTTAAGTGCGTCCGCGCCCAGCGTAAACGTTCTCGTTGATGATGTGCCGAAAGTGGTCTCCGACAGTGTATACCAGCAGCCTGGAGCCTCCGTCTGACAGTTTCACTGTGTATACGACGTCTGAAAGCATAAACCGTTATGTTAATAAACTAGGCATGTCCGTCAAATCTTAACGTTACATTTTTATTGTAAAAGTGGATTAAAAACATAACACATGTGTGTACTTACCTATGACGCCCGACATTCTGTCGCGAGGTTTGGGTGGCCATTTGGAACCTGTTTCGAAGGTGGTTAACACGCATCTGTTGGTTCTGGCGTCTGGTGGTTACACGTGGCTGACCTGGTCGAGGACGGTCCCTTACAATTCCTGTGGCCTACACTCGTTGCGCAAGACGCATTAGCTACATGTTGCTTTGTAGCCCCTACCATTAGCATTCCAAGAGCTCGGTTCCGTTTTTTTTCCGAAAGTCGTGGCGTGTCCGCATAGATGTGTGTTCGATAATGAATAAACTTTTCCTAAATAGTGTTATACTGTCAATGTTGTGGTATAAAGAACAAGAAAAAGTAAAACAGAGGCTGTTTTACAGAGACGGTCTATTTTGAAGCTTGGTGTGATATGCAAATTTATGAATTGTTATGGGAAGTGTTTCATGTCATGTAATGTTCACTTGGAAATCCAAGTGTTATGCTTGGGAGGAGTAATTTTCTGTCTTTTTCAAATATACTGGGCGTTTACGCAATTTTGGCTACTTTTTGCAGTTTGTTTA
>Ga0224511_10002198_pt1 | contig 12869 bp, 11 predicted proteins | sample SF_May12_sed_USG_2_FD_169988 | JGI IMG/M metagenome (GOLD analysis project Ga0224511, IMG submission 169988) | Sediment microbial communities from San Francisco Bay, California, United States - SF_May12_sed_USGS_8_1 | ecosystem: Environmental > Aquatic > Marine > Sediment | place: USA...
TTATTTTCAATTTGTCTCATATCTCACGTTTCAGGTGATGAAACGACTATGGTGGCAATAAAAACTTTAAAACAAAGTGTGACGGAGGAGGCAACTCGTGACTTTGAAAAGGAAGCAGAACTCATGGCTGAGATTTTTCATGCAAACATTGTCAGTTTTTATGGTATATGCTACAATGGTGAGAATCTCATGATGGTGTTTGAATATATGGAGAAAGGAGATCTCAATAACTTCCTCAGGTTAGTTATGAGAGCGTATTGAATTATGGTTCTGCTGATTTTCTGATAGGTTAAATGAGATATTGGGATAGCTGAGTGGTAGAGCACTGGGCAATCATAAGAACTTGGGTTTGAATACCAGTTATTGAAGTCCACTTCAGTCCTACCTCCTACCAGCCCAACAAGCCTCAGGCCTAGGAGGTCCGCTAAATAGGACGGCCAAGTGCTGGAATAGAAATTACAAAAACCTGCCAGGCCGTCCGCCTCCCGGGGCTTAAAAGTTCTGGCGGTATCATTGTTACACGCATTGAATATTCAGGTAGACCCCCCAAATCAACAGGCAGCAGATGTTAGGGTGTTGAACAAACAGGTTCACTATAAAACCTCAGAGGATATTATAAAATAATATGGAAAAATATATGACTATTAGATGAATACCCCCTGTTATCTGCTTGGATCATGGTTGATATTGTATGAAGGCGTGCGGTTTTCATCGGTTGCATAGGTATCTCTGCTCATCAAAACATAGCAATAGTGCAACCGGTGAAGTTTTAAAAAACATCATGGTTACATTTGGGGCGTTTTGGCTGTTTCATGCCCTATTTTTTATTTATATCTGACAATTAAGTTCCTATATTCTATTTCTATTTCCTATCTTTCAACTTGTACCAATTGTGGTAAGGTGACCCACATTCACTTATACATACTCATTCTTTTGTGTCATTTGCAGAAGTAATGGACCAGACGCGGAATCATTAGGGTATCCAACCATTGGACGATCACCGCTTATTTTACAAGAACTACTGTATATAGCCAAGCAGATAGCTGCAGGTATGACTATCATTCTTATGAAGATATGGATTGGCAATCAGTCCGCAGTACATGGGTGACCCTGCAGACAGTCGTATTGAGTTCCAATTGAAATGTTTCATTGAACTCGCTGTCAACTTCATGGAAAAGGTAGAAAACTCCACAAACTGAGTGAACGCTCGTGGGGAGAACTCAAGAAGGAAGTTATGGGGATTCCACTTATTTGCCAACTGAGCTACAGTGGCCCTTAGGTCTCTTTCTACTACCGGAACATTCTTTTCGATTAGATGTTTTTCTGGTCTTACAAACGATGAATCACTTCAAGGGAATGACCAATGGACTATATTGAGATCTGAAAGTTGAAGATATTATTGCATTTCTATTGAAGGTATGAGCTTCTTAGCAGCGCGTCATTTCATACACAGAGATTTGGCTACTAGAAATTGTCTGGTTGGAGAACAGCTTATAGTTAAGATTGGAGACTTTGGTATGAGCCGAGACATATATAGCACCGACTATTACAAGGTACCATGCTCAAACATGGCTATACAGGGATCTTATTTCGAGCATAACGATGACCTAAATTCGGAATCGATTGATTTCCAGCCAAGTATTCTAGATATATTTTTTGTATTTAATAGTTTTCCTGGGCACGTAGCTATTCTATTTATTGTACCTCCTATGCCTGAACCTTGTTGAAACATTGAAGGCATAGGAATTATGTGGGGAGCTCATTAGCTGGTTTCAAACGGTTTTCCAGCCGTGCAAACTTGCCTTACAAATAGGTGCCGACCACTAATTTGCACTAGTTTAGAATCAGTATACGCCAGTGCCGTTTAAGTCAACAACCTTGGTGATTTAAACGACTGTCGATATAATTTAATCACCCTATAAAAGCATTCATTGGAAAGTAAGGCTGATTAGCTTATGCTGGTTTCAAACAACCGTGCAACATCCAAGGCTCCGCACTTCCGCCGAGCCTGGCCTAGTAGCACGGGTCTCTACTCGCTTTCCTTGACCGGCTTGACCACAGTCATCTAGGGCCCTTGCATGATGACCCCTGGGAAATTGGCAAACCATGCCAAGTTTTCAGATCCAAAGTCAAACCGACCCCTTTAGTTCACCTTATAAAACCATACTAATAGTGGTCTACAATTATTTGTACTGCAAGTTTTTATGGTTGGAAAACCCGTTTAAAACCAGCTATTTTCACAGTGGGTGCTAAGCGTGGCTAGGCTTGCACCCAATATCTCTCAATCTCTGGCCAAGCACTCTACCCATAGAGCTATCCTGCTATCCCGGTATGTTAATAGATTTCTGCGGCTCATAGTAAAAAATCCCCTTGTTGATAAACTCATCGGAAATAATATGGCCTTGTAATGACATGCATCTTCCTTCATTTCACCATAGGTTGGAGGGCAGACAATGTTGCCCATACGCTGGATGCCCCCGGAAAGTATTCTGTATAGACGGTTTACTATTGAGTCAGATGTATGGAGCTTTGGTGTTGTCCTCTGGGAGATATTTAGCTATGGAAGGCAACCATGGTTTGAGTTATCCAACTTAGAGGTAAGAAAAACTCACTACCATCTCGTAATTGCCTAAACATAATATAAATGTGGAGTTTTGTTGAGTTAAAAGTCACGAAAATCTGTAATTCATGCACCGTGAGGTTTAAACATATCAGTGTATTTAATGATTTTTTATCTACATTTCAATTTTCTTTTTACTCAATTTCCTGTAGTAAATTCATAGTGTTATCATCCCCTGAAAGTATACTATAGGTCAGCTTCAACTACAGGACAAGTATAAAGATATCTGATAACACATGCTAGAAGACATGTAGCTATAAAGTTGGTGCATTAGGCAGTTACGATGTTACACAACATGCAAAACACAATTGAGCAGTTTTGTGAATGCTTTGGCCCAGAAAACCGTGTTAACTCACTGGCTAGAGCACTTGGGTTAACAAGAGATTCTGTACGGGTTCAAGTTCTGGCTACCTTGAGATCCCTTTGTGAGTTTGAGCTAGCTCCTATCAATTCAGAAATGGCCTCAGGCTTAGAGGATCCATTAAAAATAACATGCAGCCTAGTGTCCACAGAAAAATAACAATAGTGTCCCTTAGCTTTATAGCGAACCCTCATTTCTCTATATAAGTGATTCTAAAGGAAAGGAAGGCAGTTGGGAGGTTGAAACATCCCCATAGTCGCAACGAGTAGTTGAATGGACGTCTATAAAAGTAAAAATAATAATTCTACCCATGCACTTGACCATCCTACTTAACGGACCTCCTAAGCCTGAGGCTTGGCGGGGCGGTAGGAGCTAGGACACATGTGAGGAGCTCATACTGCCAACGGTGGTCCTCCATGACCTGGGTTTAAACCAAGGTTCTCATAGTTGCAAAATCAGTGCTGTTACTGCTTCTTCCTATCTCCATGACAGAAGAGCTGTCAGTAGTGGTGCAGAAATCGGCCTACTGTTACTACTGACTACTGATCCATCTAGTGTTGCAGTACCTAATACAATCCATTTGTAGGTAATTGAATGCATAAAGGATAATCGTTTGCTAAAAAGACCGGAAACCGAATGCACTGATGATATTTATAAAATTATGCTGAGCTGCTGGAGAGCTCAGCCTACTGACAGAGCCACCATGATGGAAATCCATGATAGCTTGTGTCAAATGTTAACGCCGGCTAGCCCTTACAACAATAATATACAGAGCAGCGAAATCCCATACGCAAATTGTTAGGCCGTTATAATTGCCTGCCTGCGCATTTCCAACTACCTCATGATCACCGGACGGTTTTTCGAACAGCAGTCACTCTGCACTCCCTAAACCAGCTATAAAGCCTCTATTGCGCCAAGTGGGCAGAGTATTACTAAGTTTTAGTTCAAAGGAGATGTAATTTTATTACACAATTTCCCTTCTCCTGGAACATCGGAATAAACTAGCATAATAACGGATTGTTACACTAAGTGGCGAACTAAGCCACCCGTATATGGTAGGGTGCCCCATAAACGCGTATGTTATGTGTGATTAGTCTTTTTATCTCTGAATGATGCGAAGCATCAATAATATTATTGTCTTGTTAGACTCATTTTTATACTCATCTATTTACTCAAAAACAGATGTGTACCAGATTCATTGTACAGGTTACTATTTTCATTCATTATCTGCGGTGCTACACTATAAATGTTTGTATTATAATAAAGATAAATAATTTGTCTTTTTACACTCATCGCACATATTTAGATGTATAATACTTCACACCAGATTTACTAAAGGCCCTGGCATATTTAGTAAGCATAACACTAACTGTCATCTTTCCTATACATAGATTTTGGAGGTATGGTGTGATTTCTTGAAGTGTCCAGCTGTCTTTAGCTGTGAAAAGCTCATTCAATCTCTCTTTGATATCCTCTGAGAGCCGTGATTCGGGAAAATAACGAATGACTGCTGGGCTACTGCTTGAATCCACGAACGCCATTCCTACAAAGACAAGGCAAAACTCGTACTACATTCTATAGTCTATACTATACAGGGTAGAATAGCTCTCAAACTTTACAGTTGGCCATGATCGACAGGTGACCTGGCTCTTCACATGCGATGGGAATGAGGGCAAGATTATTTAAAGGGGTTATGACATGGGCAAAAGTGACTTGACTTGTTTGTAGATTCTGAAGCCTACAATGAACAAATGGGCCCAATACCCAGTTCAAATGGAAGCTTAGATGTAGCCCTATCCAATGTGCATACTTAGAGCCCTCGGCGACATAGTTTTAAGACTGTCGACGCACCAGAAATGGCCTCGAGATAGGAAATTAACACAGAGCTGTTGATGTTTGCATTGATTTCTCGGCTTACGCACCAATCTTTGAAAAATGCGTTTGCAGGTGTATACTAGACTTGTAGTTACACAAGTCTATATAGAGAAAATGTTCAATAAAAATATAGAAATAGGGTTTCAGAGTGCAGTTTTTCATCTCTGTCAGCGAGCGTTAGTGCCATTATTGCAAAATGATAGAGTCCCGAACGCAACGGTCTCTATTTAGGGCTAGGGAAAACCGGCAAACCACTTCTTATAACTTAAGTTGTCTCCTATCTTACGTTCAATTTTAAGTCCTACTCGATGTTATAAGGGCGTGAAGATCACTAAGTTACTAAGTTTTAGTAATAAGATCCCATTTATTTCTATTTCGGCTATTTGGGCCGTAGTCATTCAAGTGACCAATATTCGGTTTGTGGAAAGAGACCACTCGCTATTGCTACAATAAATGCGGAGTTACCTTCCTTTAAATATGGGGAACACAACTCCGAAAAAATGTCTACTATTGACCGTGTCATAACCCCTTTAAAGGGCGCTTTTGGAGTTGTGTTCTCTATTCTTGACCGAAAGGGCCAAATAGAAAACAAAGGGATCTAATTACTAAATTTTAGTAACCTAATGATCTTTACTGAGTTCATTCCCTCATAATATCCAGCAGCACTCGAAAGTGAGCGTAATTGCGGAGAAAACTGAAGTTATAAAAACTGGTTTACTGGATTTTCCCAGGCCCTAAATACAGGCCGATGCATTCGGGCCTTTATCATTGCACAATAATGGCACTAGCGGTCGCTGACAAAGGTGAAAAAGTGCACTCCAAAACCCTACTTCGATATTTTTGTTGCACATTTTCTCTATTGAGACTTGTGTAACTACAAATCTAGTATCCACCTGCAAGAGATTTTTCCAAACATCAACCCATGTCGAGAAATCAATGCAAACATCAACAGCTTCATATTATTTTCCTAACTTGAGGCCAATTCTGTTGCACCGACGGTCAATGGCTTAACCCCTTTAATAATACAGTAGTCGTCTACCATTGAGCTGTTCTTGAGAAGTCATCATTCCCTCGGGGATGATTTGTTGCCATGCGCTTGTAAACTCTTCCAAGTTGAACTTCTGAGTTGGCCTTAGAAGCATCTCAGCGAAAGATCGGCATATCTGTAGATCAAAGCAGCAACATTTTTGAGAACCATCACTTCTACTGTTTCCATGTTTCATTAGGCGAGATGTATAGTTGCAGGGGTGTTGGAGGTCACTTTAATGATCGGGAGAGACATAAACGGTATAGTGGGAAATAACACCTATTGAAGTACAGAACTATAAGTTCCCAATCTTACAAAGACTGCTAGTTTGATACTAGCACAGACTTTAGGGCCTTAAGACTGACCTAAATAAAATCCAAACTTAATGGTGCCTCCATAATTTCACTAGATAGGAATTAAAATCCAACAACAGCCGACATTATACCAAAGAATGCTCCGTTATTTGGAGGTAAATATTTTCGATGAAGCCATTTATTCAATAACGTACACTAGTTAATCCCATAGATACCTGATCTTCCTTGAGAGAATAAATATTACTGTCGTCTTCTAGAGGTGAGCCATACTGCTTCAATACATGAGCCGTTATCTCTGGCAGGTACAAGGTTTTTAAGGTATCACAGGTATGCTGCATGTCAACTCTATCAACTGTCCATGACTCCTCGTCAATCAATGAAGTTATGGAAGAAAGAACGCGATCTTTGAAGTCATGATCTAGTAAGCGCTGAAAACCTCTCAAGCTGAACGCACCAAGTTTCCCGAGTTCCGCGATGATTTCAACTCTGCTTGCAAGAACATTACATATAAGATCATTCATAGTGACTTTATTTGTCTTCTCATTCTCTTTATCTTCCCCTTCATAAGCACTTTGCAACAAAGTGTCCTGGATCACCCGGAGTTTTGGTCTGATGAGCTTCATCTCTAGGTAGTTGTGCGATACAGCTTCCACTGTCTTCTTTTCTAGTGTCATCTTACTAGAAGATGCAACACTGCCGTGCGCAACTCTGAGGTCTGGGACAAGCAGTAAGGAATTGGTAATGGAGGCATCTTTGATATCAAATGTTCTATCATCTGTACACAAAACACAATTGTCAGAGGGGTTTCCCTTGAAAACCAATTTCCCGCCATCTTCTACAACTTTGGCGACAGCGGGATCGAGCTCCAGGAGCTTCAGACTGTCACTTTTTAACGAAGATGAGAAGGATATTGATTGCACGTTGCTCAGAAGGTTCTTGACATCCAGCTTAGCAAACTTAAGTACCTTGTGAACAGCTTCATCGTCTGTCATAGGCGAGTTTTCGTCGTTAAAAGTAGTAGATCGCGGCGAGTTTTGGATAGACATCTTTAGCGGGTGAGGAAATAAAGTATACGATACAGCGCATCAACTTCTTGACTTTTATCATGCGAATTCCTCTCGGACAAAGATAAACAGGAGCTCTTAGTCTTACAAGATGTTCAGGGTATTTGCTGTTTTACCTGCCGCTGGATCGGGACAAAGATTCAAATCATATCTGCCAAAACAATACTGCCTGTTAGGAGACAAGCCCGTAATATCGTACACTATACAGTGTTTTGAGAAGTGAGTACAGTTTGGAATCAGCAAGAGATGCTATCATGATCCTCAGTCATAGAATGATAGTTGATACTTTGATAGATGATACTGATAGTTGTAGTCATGATAACAACTCAGAGTCAGAGTCAGCATATTCAGACCATTCTCTTGTAGAATAAGAATGGATAAGATAATCCTATTTCTAATTTCAGTTTTAAACCAACTGGTGACATACTCATAGTCGCACTCGTTGTAAACTTGAAACGACCAACGACCCAGTGTCACAGCTCGCTCATTTCATCTAAAAGTAAAATTGAATGCGTCATTGGTGCCTGTGATCGTGTAGCACGCAGATACAGACTCCACTGTGAACGTACATCCATATATTATAACATCCGAGCGATAGTGTGATTAATTCAATCCAGGTTACCATGGATGGAGAAAATCATTGTTGTGGTGTCTGTGGATGAATTCGAAACGATGCGAAAGATAATCAAAGACCACAAACACACTGACAAGGTGGTGCTTGTACCAGGAGAAGCTAGCCGTCATGGGTCAATCTATAACGGAATCAAATATATGTCTTCAGGACATGGTGAGTGCTATTACGAATCATTACACAATTCAATAAAAAGTTCTGTACCACCTAGCAAACTTCCGAAGCCCGAAACCGCTTATTGAACCTTTTTTTACTCTACTTGGGTACTCTGCCATCCTATTCAGCGGACCTCCACCATGCCTGAGGCTTATTGGAGCGGTAGAAGCTTAGATTTATGTGGGGAGCTCATTGTCCCAGTGGATCTTTCGATTCTGAGCCGAGTGCTCCAGCTATTAAGCTATCCCCCATCTCAGTCTCACCAGATGAAGCAAGGGTCTAACTTGTCGATTTCCTTTGTAGTAGAGACACCGCCAGATGTCGTGATTGTCCATGATGCTGTAAGAATGTTTTTAACCGACCAAGACTTGAACACAGTCGCTATGGAAGCATTCAAGTGTGGTGTAAGTTACTTACTACAGAACGACAAACCTGGATATTCTGAACTGATCATAAGAAGTAGTTCCCACATGAAGAAAGGTTGCTGCTTTATTTAGGTAACATGGCCTCAAGAGCTCGTTCATAGATAGGCTTTTGCTATGGCTCATGGCAAGGTATTTTTATGAGAATAATTGAGTTTGCTATTCCGTGTAAAACGATTTCGAATTTTGTTACAGACCATGATTTCCGGTCTGAAAGGAAGATGTGTGGGACACTGGAAACCATGCCCAGTGTCATGTAAAACTGTGTTAATTTTGCAGGCTGCTGGTTATATTCGACCTCTTGTGTCTACTGTCGTGGTTAAAGACAAAGAAGGATTTCTCGCCGAAGTCTTTGATAGATCGCGATGCCATGGAAGTGAAACACCACAGGCATTTAAATATGAAGTAATCAAAGAAGCGTACGAGAGTGTAAGTTCTCAATCATTTATAAAATGTTAGCATTCTCACAATGTGAAGGCTAACTTCGTGCTTAGTGTTAAAATGCAGCTTATGACGTGTAATACCTTGGTGGAGAAGGGACAACCTTTCTAACAACAATTCTGCTTAAAACGCCTTTGGTGTCTCTGCTCAGAGATACTGTCCCAATGTGTATAAAAACTGGGGCACAGGGAACCATTGAGTCGAGGAAAAGTTGATGATGATGACAGGAGAGTATCTGACCTGTCATCGCTCCAGTGTTCCAACAGAGTGTTTCTTGAAACCCACCACAACCAGTATGGGAAATAGTAAACAATCATAAGATTGGTAGCCTCTTTCACATGAATCAAACCACAATCTGAACCGGATACATACAATGTGTCCATCATCAAAGATTTTCTATTTTAGGCTAGTAAGCAGGAGCTAGATAAAGGCACAGAGTGCTTACTGCTCGTTCAGAGACATACTCTAGGGTCAAGGGTCAAGCTTATCGAAGGAGAAGAACATTTATGGAAGATAACTCATCAGAAAGACCTCTACGCTGCTCAGGGCTGTCTTAAAGGTGTGTGTACATAAATCTTCAGACTGGATATGTAATAAAAAACTAGAAAGAAATACTTCTAACAATGGGCATTATTACTACATTGATAGACACTGTTAGCCTACCAGCGTTAAGCCTGCTATTGAATTGCGGAAGCCACTGAGTTATTAGTCACTAACTAATGGTGTTGCTCCCGATTCATAAAGATCAGGTGTTTTTTGTCACTGATTGTTGAAGAGTATACCCTATTATATCATGTTTATTGGTCGTAGTGTTGGTATCTTTTCCCCTAGGATGTTTTCCAGGCAGACCGTACTGATTCACTGGACTCTTTTGATAACAAGACATCTCCAGCTTACTCTTGTCTTCTGTGAGCTTTTCTCAATCTGAGATCATATCTGTGTCATCCGAAATGATCATAACGACCCTACATGTGAATACTTTTTATTTCATCATCCTACTTTTACTAGCTATTAATGGACTTCTAGTCATAAAGGTTTTATCTGACATCTTGTCAATATATAAAGTGACAAGTGCCACCATGATTGATTTTAATCGTAATGTGTATGCTTCGCTGAACAAAAGACCATATTGATCTTTTTAGGTTTAATACACACTATTCTGTTTGCGCTTGTTTCGTTCAATACTGGCAGTCGTCTGGCTTCGTACATGGATCCATTCCGTTTTACAGAGAACAGTAGTCACATGGTGTTTGTTGGATCTTCAGAAAATTCATGGAGGAATCTATTGCATGCCGTAACCAAGTCAAAGGTAAGGACCTAAAGAATCTGGTCAGACTGGTGTATACTATATGTGTAGCATATATGTAGCACTCGGTTTCAGATGCCGATGTTAAATAGAGAAGGTCCTCCCTTAGAGCTATCTTCTCTGTGGGGCAAACAGGTGCAAGCAGGAAGTCTCCTAATGATGCACCATGGGAAAGCGCTGAGTCAAAGACCCAGTAGGCTAATGTCTGCAAGCCCCTGACATTGGTCAGGCTACGACAGGAGAAGCAGAATAACTTTCTGGGGTGGAAAAGGATCATTTGCAGAAAGTCTATGTGGCTATATTTTATGCCTATACATGTATTCCATAAGCCTTTGAGTTTTTTCATAGATTATTAGTACCTTCTTTCCACTGCGCTGTCGGCGATTATCTCTCCATTCTTGGATGAGGAAGTCATCTTCATCGTTCTGCACAATCCTCTGCCAATTCCAGCCACTGGATTCCACACAGCTTCTTGTCAGACCACCTGGTGTTTTGTCTTTTTGGTCTTATTTGGAGACTTGGTGCTAAATTATTAGCTACTAGTACCCCATGCGATTGGTAAATTGATGCAGAAAAGTAAATGGGACATTTCCACCCAATTGTTCTGTCCTCTCTGGTGATTAAAGACACATAGCTTCTAGTAACTGACTTCTGATGTTGCTCCCAATTTCGTATATTATATCATAAAAACATTTTTCTACCATTAGTTGTCCTTGATGCCTATGAGTCACCCAATGTCATTTGTCATGTCCTGGATGGTCATGAGCTCTATTGCTCTAGTCTAATGCTCTGTGTTTATTCTCAGGACTCGTGTGTTTGCGACAGTGTCTCTGGAATACCGAAGAATACCATACGCAATGTAATACTCTGCTACACTTCATTCAAATTAACAAGTACGTATTATATCCAGAGCAGAAAAATGTGTTCGTATGCGATGCGATTAGAACCTGGGGTGCATAATGTTATGCTCTGAGAGTGAGACAAGAGTAATGGAGTATCAATTGTTGGTGTGAGAACATCAGCTATCTCGCCTAATTTAGCTTTACAACTTTCTCTCTTGAACTTCTTCAAATTAAAGATGTTGTTTAACATAAATGACTATAAAAAACCTTGATGGAGTATGCTCCCAATTCCACATCAGGCAGCGGGTGACATGGTATGTCCCAACCCCGTGGGCTGTTGGGGGTGGATCCTAGGGATTGACCAGAAATATACCATGAAACAATCCCTGACCGCTGAATGTTCACTGAACAGTGGATGGCTACCACTGTATGTATAATCTACTACCTAAGAAAACCTAGACTCCATGAGCCATGAACGATTTAAAAATAACTATTAAAACCATATTTGAATGGTTTATGCCTCAACAGCTCATTAATCACAATCATATACATTCCTTTTTGCAGATATAAAGTCTGACAGCAAGAAGTGTCTAGATTACTTCTCAGATAACTGCATGTATAATTGTACAATAATCTATGTGGTAACAACATCCAGCTCCAGTGATGTCGAGTCTCTAAGGACATTTTTGGATTCAATACAGAAGCCACTAGAACAGAAGAGTGTAGTTTGCTACGGTATATGTGCCAAACACGTGAGTGATGATAAGAGGGAGCAGCAGGCTTAGTGGTTAGAATACACAATTTGCAGTCAGCGAGACATGGGTTCGAGTCAAAGAAAGTCACATGTGGTGGAAGGAAAGGCATCCGGCCTTAATTCGTTCATGATGAGCTGTTAACCAGGGACCAAACTCCACGACTCCGTACAGGGGTTAATGGTGTGAAATATAAATGAAAGCAGGCGAGTGATAATGAGGTATTCTGCCCAAAGCAGATTTCTTGTGACTTTTCATTGTCATGGTGACATGGGATGGTACGGAGATGGTTTTTTATCGCCTCCCTCAAAACAGGCGTGGTGATGTGGTTTTGCATTCGACAGTTTTTGAATAGCTCGATTTATGCTGAAAAGAGTCTCAATAATTCTAGTACCGTCTTTATTTCTATGTGGGCACTTGGCCTTCCCATGTATCAATCTTCTTAACCCCCAGGGCGGTTCTAAAGCAGTGAGCTCTGTGAACTAAGAACTCGGGCGTTTCCGGATCTTACAATCGTGAGCCTAGCCATGTAGTCACTGACCTAGTTTGGTTTGCCTGGCTAATTCAAATAGCTACACGAATCACAAGGCGCTTGGGCTATGTCACCCTATTACAGTAGTTTATTTCCTTAGGGAATCCATGTCGCACCAAACCTGGGAACATGCAACAACACTGCTATCAGCAAACGGTGACACCAATGATTTTTTACTTGTTTTCAGGATCCGATGGTTAACAAAATAGGCAACACAATATCCTCCGTGATCAGAGACCGTAATAAGGATCTAAGCGGTCAGGTATTCACATTGTGACCAGCCAATATCAGAACAGACGATTTAAAGCCAGAACTTATGACTGCATGTTGATATTTGTTGATGCTTGTTGGGTACTCATTTTGCCAGACTCAGTCACCATTGATTATTCCTAAGGTCTCTTGTCCATGATCTCATTCAATTTTTCCAAGCATTTTTGTTATGTTGATTTTTAATAGATCTGTTTTTGGTGTAATCTCATTCCACATAATGTAAATGCTAGTCACTTTTATTTTTTGTCTCTTATTA
>Ga0224511_10002199_pt1 | contig 12868 bp, 5 predicted proteins | sample SF_May12_sed_USG_2_FD_169988 | JGI IMG/M metagenome (GOLD analysis project Ga0224511, IMG submission 169988) | Sediment microbial communities from San Francisco Bay, California, United States - SF_May12_sed_USGS_8_1 | ecosystem: Environmental > Aquatic > Marine > Sediment | place: USA...
GGAATATGTGCGCGATTCTTGGTGTAACTACGACTTTAATATGGCAGTTATGGAGTCCATTGAAAGTGAGCGAAACATGATAATTGTTGTCCTAATGGACGTTCAGCGAAGCGCCCTTCCAAAGTCCGTGCTACGTCAGATGGCGTCAGAGGAACCGCTTGTGTTCCCGGAGCGACCAGATGACAAGCCCGCATTCTGGGCAAACTTGGTGGCAGAGATCCAACGGTGACACTAAAGTTCGATCCCTTGAACGACATCACACCTTGTGTATTTGTTTTGTTATGAATTGTGTCTACGGTAGTACACCCTCTGATTCAATTAGGACCGGTGTCCGTTATCGTTACATTCATGTACATCATATACGAAATAGGTTTCAGTCGGCTAAACATCCCATGAAATATGTAAGTTTTATTAGAAGAAAATGCATTGACAAATTATCAGTTGTGTCAGTTTATTGCGCACAAATTTATTTTATGTGTTTAATTAATTAGAAAAATTGAGTTTGGAGAAACGGTTTTATAAAATGCAATTTAATGATCTAACAATATATGGTAAATAAGTAAATGTTTATGGAAAACTTTGGCTAAACCAAACAGTGTCTATTGCAATAAACGTGTAATATTGTGCGTGTATTTCTGGTCCTCAGGGATCATGGAATGTATGATGTTTACGTTTGAAAATAGAGTTCGGCTATTGCTCTAGGGATCGTTAGTGGTGTGGCGTCTTTCATTCACCACTTATGAACAGCTTTTATTAATAAAACGAAGGGCTTTCCCTTTTCTCAGTTGAATTCTCACCAGTTTGTTATGTATATAATTGTGATGCTTTGAAATGATATCGCATGTGTATTGTATATAGATCTATTTTTTATAATAGATAGTATGGCACTATGTGTTGTACATTCTTTTTTATAGATCATACTCTTGCTTTATTACCATGTTTATTGTATAAAAAGCTATATTTCGGGGATATGCTAATTACAAATTACAGATGTGTATTACAAATGTGTGTATATATAGGAATTTGTTACAGTCGGTTTTCTTTTCATATAGTTTGATTGCTTTTTTTATTTTTGACTTGCGAATTGCTGTCCTATAAATAAGTATTCTATTGTAAATATCATTTGGTTTAAAAGTCTCATTAACAATATAATAGAACCACGTGTCTGCCTTTGTTATTCATAATCGTGCATGTCAAAAAAGTTTCCTGGCGTTATTTGTTATAATATTATTTTTATCTTATATTGAAAACGAGGCAGGCGATCATAGGTTTTTATGTGATTGTTTAACTTGTACTGTAGAATGCTTAATACATTGTTTAACGTATAAAAAGCAAAAAAAGTTTAGAAAAAAGGAAAACTGCAGAACAAACGACCATAATCATTTAAAACTATTATGCCTGATCACGTTAATTATTTGATGCAAAGGCATAATGGTTTTAGACAAATGAATGACAATAATAGTATATCTAACACAAATTTAACAGGACCGTTAAAAAACGTTTGCCAAAAATGCGTATTAAACGTGATTTTTAATTCTGAAATTTTATTTTACCGAGAAGTACAAAGATCGCTGATGTATTTACAAAGTATTTGATTAATCAGACATATCCCCTTAACGGAAAGAGGACACTGCCTGTTCAACGATGTTTCAATAACTGTTTCAATAACACTCTGGTCAGATGTGTGTTAATAAACACTAACAAATAGTTTATTGTAGGCATGCGTTTTGCGGTTTTCTACAATTGTTATCGGTCTTACATGTACATGTAGGGCTAACAACAGTGTTTTGGGTGACCACCTAAAAAAGAATTTTTGTTGTTGTATTTTCCTATGAAAAATATTTCGGCTTGAAACAAAAAACAAACCCATAAACGTTAAAAACTGCACGGTATCTGTCCTTAAATAGATAGGGTTGCGTTACTCGAAGAACACTTAATATAGTTATTTTTGAAGGCTTAACCACTTAACACGTGCATCGTGATATTTACAACACACGTGAAGCTGTCTTGGTGATTACTCATGATTATTATTCACTAAAACAATATTTTCCTTGATTGCAGCATTTCATTGTGAATTGGCCTTCGCCTTCGTTTAGCTGTAAGGGAAAACAATCTTAACATATTAATTAAGACAATCATGTGAAACCGTATTGAAATCTAAAATAGTCTATAAACAATGAAAATTGTGTTTCATCAAATCTTGAAGTGTTCTGCCATCTGTTTCCGTGCGCTACTAATTCAGTCTTTCACTTCCATAACTATAAAAAAGGATAATAAGTCTTACTAAATTATTGATTCATAATTAATATGTTAACAAGATTTCTTTAATGGGAATGGAACAGATATTTACTAAAAGTTTAAAGTGTTGGTTACACCATTGGATTTTGCCAAAGAAAGTCACATTATGATAAATATTGATTGTTAACCAGGTACAACAAGAACCAATTATTCCATTTCTGATACTCAAACGCATAATCTAAATGCAAAGAGCTTTTCGTTTTAGTATAATGAACATTACATTTTTAAGGAAATTAGCATATGTATTCATACGATATTACCATAAGTGGAATCATATACATGGACTTTTTATAGTTCTAATACGCAACCTAGATTTTTGGAATATCTGGATTGTTTTTTATTTAAACTTAAAATATAAGCCGCGTTTTTAATAATTAAATAAAATAGCTTTCTTGGTACATATTTACGTATCCTTATCTTGTTCACACAGTATTTTTAATTCTGAAATATCAGCTACCCTCTCTTTTATATCATGCTACGAAATGTGTCCATTCTCGAAAACCACGTCATCCTAAAAACTTCAGTGATACTTAGATAATGCACATATCCTGCGTCAGTCATTAACAACAGACCTGATCGGTCATTCTTCTTGCAAAGGAAATGTTAAGAAAAGTGAAACTCATCTGGCCGGTGTTTTGTAAGCCGGTACAGTCGCTGTCAAGTGCCCGGACGATAGTACGATGTTGTAGTTGTCAGTAGCTCTCTGCATTGTTAAATTTTGTAATCATTCGTAGTGGTATTTGTGTATCCATAGCAATTCTTCTCAATTTTTTGACTGGCACAAAAATTTGCTACGGACCAAACATAAGGACTAAGTACTACGAATGACAACGGTTACAATATGGAGAGCAACGGAAAACTACATATAGTTACAAACGATGCCGAAACAAAACCGTAGCGCTTATGTAGCGGTCTTTCGTGATTATGTCAACAGGGTATAACAAAATTGCATTTCCGTAGTCATCCATGAGCGTTTGACAGAAGCTGTACGGTAACCGTGACGGTCTTCCGTGAATATGTGGCCTGGGCTTTCGCATGGCAGCGGCTACCCTGTAACCTTGTTGTTTGCAGATCAACACATAATGTATCGTGCGGTGCCATGAGGGACATCTGCCGATTCGTTGAAAAAAGTTTAGCAGTCGGGCGTCGGATGATGCCCGTTCGGACACCGTTCGGCGCCAGGTTGACCGTCAGTGACATTGGACGATTTCATCTGCCTTAAAAAATTGCCCTGTGTCCGTCCATCGTGAAGAAACCGCCGGGCGCCAATGTCACTTTGTCCTTAATAACCCTTTTAAAACATCGTAAGGCCGCCGGCAATTAAGTACAAACTTCCCCGGGCACCGTGCGATGTGTAAAAAATGTACGATTGTTCATGCCGCTGGACGGGCACCGTGAGGGCGCTACATTATTGGACGATTAGTGGAAAACACCGTACTGCGCATTCAGATGATTTGTGACCATAGCGATAAAAACTATTTGATCTTTACTATACATACTTCCCCCATCACTCCAACCAAATTACTAAAAGGAGATATGTACTGGATCTAACTATCTGTATGCCCCGACGCCGAATAGGCAAAGCCCAAATGCGTCGCTAAACAAAGCAATACCCCAACCCATACATACTATGTGCGAGCTTTGTTACGCCGCATAGGAAAACAATTATTTTATGCGATGATTTTCAACGCATATTTTTTTCTTTTATGCGTCAAAAAGGCACACCTTTTTGCATAAACAATTAAAACACATGCTTATAAACAAAGTAATTAATACATGTGCATCTCTATCGACTTATGTTTAAATGTCCACTTAATCAATCTTTGAGCAAGATCGTGCTGATTCATTTTACTATATAAACATGGGAGATAGAAGCTAGTTAGATGCAAAATACTCTCCTATTCAAGTTAATAAAAGAATAGACTATCAGATAATTGAATGGTTGTGGTTTAAAAAGAATATACAGATAAAAAGTTAAAAAGATTTTTTAAATGTAACAAATGAATGTTATTGTCTCTGTTATTCCTCTTATAGTAGGATAGTGGAAACCTTGAACACTTGTCGGGGACGAACATTTTTAAACCCCGTGAGCCTAAACGTTGGATAAAGATGTAAAGCAAAGTTGAAATACGGGTGACCGTGAAAAGATATACTGTATTGCTCGGTTATTCATGCATGGAAGAGCGCCATACAAACAGTTTGAGAGTTGTTTATTTGTGGTGAACTCGATCATAACTCGTCTAGCGGCCTTCTCATTATGACTCATAGCAGACTAGTTCTGCTTATTACAAGAAAGACAACCTATTAAATTAATTAATGCTTGAGACGCTTGATACAGTATTCAAATAATCATTGCCTTTATAGTGTTAACAGAGCATACATTAGCCTCCTATATTTTAAAGCTGCTGCGCTATTATTGGTGTTACTTGACACATTAAGCCCCTATTTTCGTAGACCGCTGAATTAACCTGTTTTGACCTTTTTGCTACTACCTGTATCTGTGAATTCGTTAACAGCGTTTATTATTGCAAATCACGAAGTGAAGTACATGAGAGAAGATCCTTCTAGTGAAAGAAGGACACTGAAACTGAAAGATCGGGGAATTAACTTATATTAAAACTATAATAAACTAATTTCGGATATCGCTAATTAGGGAGAATCTTGTGTTTTAACACTAAAGATCTAGGAATAAAATGTGTTAAAACTACAACAACACTGGTTTCAGATTATGTTAATGAGATAAGAATTTTGTATTTATACACAGCAGATCTGAGATAAACACACTTAACCTGAACTATACATGTATGTATAATAAAACTTGGTTGAGATCATAACGCCTTTAACTACACTACTGTAAAAGTGCTACAATTTATAAGTGTGCACCTAAATTAAAATGCAGACGCGTATCGTGTGGGTTACAGCAGTTGTTGCTGGCGTGTTGTTGTTTGTATTCGGAATACTGATCGGTCATTTTGCTATCAAGAAGAAGGACAATGACGACGCGGGAGACCCGATGCCGCTGTCTGACAGGTGCGCGAGCGGAGGCCTCCCACGCAACTACATAGCCTACCATTTGAACGGAAAGACGGTGAACATCGACGGCCGGCTGGATGACCCCGCCTGGCAGGAAGTGCCGTGGACGGAGACGTTCATGGGTACGTACATTGTGCTTTACATGGCTCTTGATTTGTTTATTATTTTTGTCACTTGATATTAAACTCTACTCCTTGCGAGTTGATTTAAAGTAAATATATTACACCGCATTCACATATAAAATCGACCGCATTTAATTTGCCTCAGGGTATATCATCTTCAATTAAATAGTTTAAGTTATTACAAATAAAATCATTAGCGACTACAGACGGCAGATGTTTTATTTTAGACGAGCCTTAAACAAACATGTTGTTATATTTACATAAAAAAAAATTTAACATGCACTATACATAAACGTTATCTGACATCTAACAACACGCATTATTTGCGTTTATACGGAAGCGTATACGGGCCTCCAGTTGATAAGATGTTTTACGCTAAATACCTATTTTTATTTACATTGATAAGATGTTTTTGCACATCTCAATAAAATTTACTGTGCATTTCAATTTAATTTGTCTCGAAATACTTGATGTTTTGGTCTTTTCGACAAAAATCTAATCGAAAAAATAACTATTTAGTAAGACGCGAAGACGTTACTCGCAATAATTAAACTCTTTTAGGTATTACGTATATATTTTTTCGTCTTCATGAGATTGTTTTGGTCAAATCGAGAAGAAACAAGTTGACATGACGTGAAACTTTTAGATAAATGGAGGCCCGTATACGCTTCCGTACATTAAAGATGCAATGTCTGTATCTTGATACCACTATAATTGGTCACAAACTTTTCAGTAAGTTTATTATACAAACTATATGACATATTAAAAACATGTAATACAATGAATTATTTCAGTTCATTGACAACTATATTTGGCAGTTTCTCACGTTTGTTTTAATAAAACTAAAAGTATAAAACAGTAAGCAAAATAATTATGTAAAATGCATAAAACTTGAGTTAACCTATTTTTCTGTCCCATAAACAAAAAAATGATTTCCCCTTAATTTAAATGATGTATTGAACATAATTTCTGATTTTTTTTTATTTCTTGTACACCAGACATCCGGGGCCCGTCCTTTCCGGCGCCGTACTTCGAGACGAAGGTCAAGGTGCGCTGGGACGACGAGCGTCTGTACGTGGGTGCATGGATGCAGGAGACGGACTTCTGGGGCACATTCACACAAGACGAGTCGCTAGGTAGGTTCACAGGGGGCTCAGTGGTGTGGCATATTTCTTTACTTTTGATGAACAGCTTCAATAAAACCTAGGTTGCTACTTTTCCCATACAGGCTATGCTTCCTGAGGATTACCCATTTCTCTCTGTGTAGCATTTAGTTTGGTCATTTAAAAAAAATTAAAAGTGTGTATATTTGAAAAGCGGCTGTGTAATTGTATCATGGAAATAATTATAGATTCTTTTTTATCTTTAAATCCCAGTTTTACATTATTTTATTACGGTTTGGTGAACAACAATATAAAATGCCTCAACATCCACAATGTAAACTATATCAACAATGCCCTAATGTATTTCAAACTGATCTTCAGAACCGTATCTTTGTCTATTTCAGTGTGGAAAGAGAATGCTTTTTAGGTACTTGTTCTTGAAATTGTTTTTACAACCTTGGAGCAACTGTTTTCAGTTGTGATAACCAATTTAAATACAAACCTGTCCACATAAATAGCTCTGTACTTTTTAAAGAATATCGTGACAAGTAAATTAGTAGCCTAGACTATTTGTAGTAGATACACTCATGTAGTTAGTCGTAGTCGATTCACGAAGCTATAAATTAGAAATGTAGAACATGTATTTACATTTGAAAATCTCAATAATATTCTATAGCTGTGATAAAACTATATATGCGGCTAAATGGTTACATTGTTGATAAGTTTATTATTTTGTGTTATCTCATAAGTAGTGTTTACTGTTATTGTTGCTACTATTAATTTCCTGTATAAACGCTTTCTGTACACCAGAAGTTAAATCTGTTAATACGGTAAAATTATTTTTCTTGCCGGAATTATATAGATCGAATGTATTTCTTGTTTCTTTATACTCTGTTATTTATTTTGTCAGGTGTACGTTTTGCCGGATGGGAGCATGCACAAGTATGCTAAAAACTATTGCTTCTGCCTTTACTTAATAAAATTGTATTGTTATTTGAAAAAGATCTAAGTCTCTAATTAAAATATAAAGAAAGTATGAAGAAAGGACAAAAAATGTATAATTGCATTTATTAAAAAAAAACTGCTATCGGACTTAGTTTTAAATGTCAAAAATGGTGCACTTACTTTAATAGTTCATTATAATAATAGATAATATTCACACTATTTTCAATCGGGTAAATTTAAAATTGAAAGAGACTTTCAATTTACGCTGCACGTTCCGTAAACAACCCACTTCCGCATGCGTTCTGCTGTACCCAGTTACAAGGAGATGCAGATTAGCGTTCGGAACGTCACGTGGGACCTGATGCTACGGAAGGCGTACATGGACATGGGCTGCTCCACCGAGAGTCCGGCCGTCTCCGAGTGGGGCAGCGACATGCGGCGCGCCGTCTACACTGACGGCACCGTCAACGACCCCACGCGGAAAGGTGAGGACGGATGTGAGGTTGGTTGTTGAAAGTTGTGTGTTAACATGTAAGTTCTTGTTATATAGCGGTCGGTCAAACATACCTGTTATATAATGTAGTAATATAATAATTATTATGTTGCCAACCTGATTTGTCATACGGTAGTGCTTTTTATAATACGAAACTAACATCCCTCAAACATGATCTTATATTTGATTTTCTTGGGTAAGACTAGTTGAGTAAAAAACGACTGCGCATCATTATGTACATGTAAACCTTTGATTAAATAATAAAGTGTTGGACATTCATATATATATATATGTGATAGATTTTCGCTAGCCTAGATCTCTATTTTTCTAACTAAACTACCCCATACATAAAACGTTTTAAATAAAATATATGTTCAATCAAAGTTGTTTATGGTTTTAAAACCATAGACTCATAGTCGACACAAGTTGTCCTTTTTGTTCATTTTAAAGAATAGGATGGGTGTTACGACAGTTGTGAAACCTGTAAATTTTTTTATTTAAAATGCGATTGATACTACATGTAGTTGGACCATCTTTGAGAATGTTTGGTGTCAAGATTGCTGTATGCACAAGCACACTTACTTACTTACTTACTTACTTACTAACTTATCCTCTTCATCCCTAGTGGGACATAAGGCATCAAACTTCTGCCTCCATTGCACTCTGTCACTTGCAATTCTCTGCGCTTCGCCCCATGATATTCCCTTCTCCTTTAGTTCACTGGTTATGGTGCGTCTCCAGGTGTTCTTGGGACGACCTTGCTTTCTCTTGCTTGGAGGTGTCCATCTTAGAGCTATCTTCGGTGTCCATGCACAAGCACACGGACAAACTAATTTACATACAAATCTAATCGAATTAGTTTGAAACTATTAACTATTCCAGGGGGTAAAATAATTCAACTTAAAATACTAAAGCAACAATAGACATAACAGTTTTAAGTTATTCTGCAATAGCTAGATTCTTTATTATCATCCACGAACGCAAAGCATACATGTAACATATTTTTATAAGGGCATTCATACATAGTATGTGCAATACAGTAAAATATACACGAGTTTCGCATAAATATAATCAATGTGTCATTGTTCTTAAAAGTAATGATCTTTAAATGTGCAAAAAATGTTAAACTTATCTTGTTAGAATCTTTGTCTACATTGAGGCCTCCTGAACAATATTTTCTGTTTCTGTAAAGACCATATACCTGCTCGACTTGAGTATTAACTATTTTGTACATGTTCATTTAATTTTGTGTTTTTCTCGTGTACATATATTATGTTTGAATGCATTGTAAATATACATTATGTGTATCTCCAGTACCTGGAGGGAATAAAGAGTCTATTTATAGGTATGTACATTATAAAGCATAATCACGCTATGCAAGACTTTCAAACATAATGGTACCAAGTATTATAGAAGCAAACATAAGCATTAATAGTACACAATTTGAGAAAAACAGCATGTGTTTTTAAACCATCTGAAGGATGCCTTAAACCGAAAGCGAAAATAAGATAATTAGTACATTAATTGTTAAAACTGCTGCATTTAGCGCTTTGTTTAAAGTAATTCGTTATTAATTGTGCCAAAAGTACAAAGAGAATGTAACTCGTAAGCAAAATGTTAGAAAATATTAATAAAATCTTCGTTCACATCCGTATACTACGCTTTCGTACCATGACTATTATTTTATACATACCGGTAATATATACCGGACATGAAAACAGAGCAAACTTTTACATAATTTACAGAGCATTATGCAGCAACAACATTTAACTTGCTGTTGTTATAATATGAAGGCAGATTATGTAAAACTAAGAAAGACAAGTATGTGTTTTCGATTTCTAAAGATAACAGTAGTTGCCTCCCTTGCCTACAAAACATTTTCCTGTAATTAGGAAGAAACATTAGTCTCAATATACAATATTGATTCCAAGTTTTTATCAGTTAAAACATTTTTAAAGACGACATTGAATTAAAAAAAATTAAGCATATACTTTTATAATTAGGTGTCAGATATGATGTGTATAAATAAATATATACAAATACAAACAACTTTCTTCTGAAGTCAGAGAATGGACCGTTCCGCAAATGTCAATCATTATCATTTATAACAGTACATGGTCAAATTTAATCCAATAGATTAGGAGTAAATTGTCAGGTGACCATCTGACCTAAAACACAACAGAAAGACCCCTTCACAAGATCAAAGCAAATCTACCGCATTGGGCGGAGTTTGAAATTTTGCGGAACGGTGCATTGTCTTTACAAAAACACACGTTGATATTTATTAATTCAAAACAATACTTTTATTTTTATATTATAATTATCAACGGCATTTTTTTAAAATATTCAATTCAATTCAATAATCTTTATTTCCATTAGTGATAATATGAAATTTATTTACACGTAATGAGCATTATAAAAAAAATAATAACTCAATGTAAATATGGAAACATATTGAACGGATATAATGCATATAGAAAAAATTTAAACACAAATCGAAGTTACGACAATTGAATAAATAAAAAGTATTGGGATTTCATATTAGGCATGCATAACGCATAACATCTGCTAGCAATAACAACGGATCTTTGAGCTCTGCATCAGTTTCGATACATGTATATTTTTTTATCATATACACAACTTTTGGATAACTTTTGTCTTTGTTTAATTTGAAACATGAATACATGTACATATATACGTTTGTATAATTATTGTTTACAATTCAGGGACGTTTTGGAGCGCCGAATGGTCGTTCTCGTTCGCCAAACTAGCGGAACACACAACTCGCACCGCTAACCCGACGCCCAGCAATAAGGAGGCATGGTTCTTCATTTTTGCTCGGTACGTCTTCTGACGTTTAAGATCTGTAAGAGTTACTTTGTCGGTAAGCCGTCGGTTTGTCCGTGTATTATGTTGGTTAAAGTTTAAAGCTCTTTCATAGTATATATTATGAATAAAACTTAACACATGCCATCTACATACAGTATAAATGTGTTAGTTATATAGTGATATATAGGTATTTAAACATTCCAGAATGATTATTGTACCTACATACATCTTTACATACTTCTAAAGTCACCATTTTTAACATAGCTCAATTTTATTAAACCTCTGAGAACCTTTTGAATTGTCCGGTGCCCCAAAACTTTTTCTTTGCTTTAAACATGTGTTTCTTACCTTAAATGATGTTATCAAAATGAATGAATTTCTTTTGCTTTCAGACCAGAGTATAAGTTCAAGATAGTGAACGGACGATACGTAAAGGTAAATATTCGCTTTCTCAACTTATTAGAAGTCATTTTTGTAAAGAGTTGTGTCTACCCAATAAATAAATGTATACCATAATTGGCCATGTAGAAGGTTTTACATTTATAAAATGAGTGTTTAGAAACATAATTATGTTTAGTTTAAAAAATAAGATTATAATTTTTTTACGAAACATCTGTGCTCCAAACTACATTACAACGACTCACACTGTAATTGCGCAAGCTAAAGTATGATATTACGTAATGAGGTAATACGTATAGAGTTTTAATTATATAACCTTCATGTATATAAAATTTCTCCAAAAAAGCCTTACTGGTCTGTCTCTAATTATAAGCCTAAATGAATTGTCTCTAATTATAAGCCTTACTGAACTGTCTCTAATAATAAGCCTTACTGAACTGTCTCTAATTATAAGCTTTACTGAACTGTCTCTAATAATAAGCCTTACTGAACTGTCTCTAATTATAAGCCTTACGGATCTGACTCTAATTAAAAGCCTTACTGAACTGTCTCTAATTATAAGCCTTACTGAACTGTCTCTAATTATAAGTCTTACTGATCTGTCTCTAATTATAGGCCTTACTGATCTGACTCTAATAAAAAGCCTTACTGAACTGTCTCTCTATATAAGCCTTACTTAACTGTCTATAATTTAAAGCCTTACTGATCTGTCTCGAATTACATGTAAAAGCCTTACTGAACAGTCTCTAATTAAAAGCCTTACTGAACAGTCTCTTTTTAAAAGCCTTACTGATCAGTCTCTATTTTAAAGCCTTACTGAACAGTCTCCAATTAAAAGCCTTACTGAACAGTCTCTAGTTAAAAGCCTTACTGAACAGTCTCTTTTTAAAAGCTTTACTGAACAGACTCTAATTAAAAGCCTTACTGAACAGTCTCTAATTAAAAGCCTTACTAAACAGTCTCTAATAATAGAACTTACCGAACTGTCTCCAATCTTATCTGGTTCCTGTGCAGGACGAGAGCGCAGAGACAGAGTGGTGGTCCTGGGTCAACATGGGAACCATCAACCTTCACATCCCTAGCAGGTACCACTGACACGAGGTGGATTGATTGATTGATTGATTGATTGATTAATCGATCGATCGATTGATTGATTGATAAATCAATCACAAACAGACCGACCGACACAATTTTGTTACACATTTCTGAAGTACAAATAAAGTTTTCAAAAACAGGTTTAAATATGGCGTATTTTTTTACTCATTCATGCCATGCAACACCTTTAAAAATGACGATAACGTAAATCCGTTTTATTTCATTTTGCGACGCATTTTCTTACCACTTACCACTCACTATTTTAAAGTGTGTATGTATTGATTACAGGTTTGGCCTTGTCCAGTTCGAGAGAGATATGAACGTCAAGGAATTTCACTTTGACAAATGGCATTTATACAGAACGTTGTTCGCTGTCTTTGAAGCTGAACATGTAAGTCCCTTTAGCTCAGTCATGCATGCGTGTGGATCAACATAGACGTTAAGAATTATTGGACGTTATATAATGGCCAATTAATTAAGCAGGTTTTCATTTAGCGTTAGGAATTTAGTTTAAGACCGAAATCGCGGGTAGTAATCACTGTCAATTTTAG
>Ga0224511_10002200_pt1 | contig 12868 bp, 8 predicted proteins | sample SF_May12_sed_USG_2_FD_169988 | JGI IMG/M metagenome (GOLD analysis project Ga0224511, IMG submission 169988) | Sediment microbial communities from San Francisco Bay, California, United States - SF_May12_sed_USGS_8_1 | ecosystem: Environmental > Aquatic > Marine > Sediment | place: USA...
CAAGCTTTACTTCACAAAACTTGCATTTTTCGATAACCCTGTTGCCATCGAAATGTCCTAGACTGCCCCCATATGGCTGGTATAGTTACATGCTGTTTTTCATGGTACTAACTGTTACAGGATCCTGCCCTCCCCCCAGCGAGGTTGATGTCATTATGGATGTTGCGAGTTGTCGCTACGATGGAGACTGCCTGGGTGATGAGAAATGCTGCCAGGCCGATGGCTGCTTCTCCCGTGGCTGCGCTGCACCAATATAAGGGACCAGCGATAAACACAACCATTCAGCCTTATATAGTAATCATAAACACAACCATTCAGCCGTATATAGTAATCATAAACACAACCATTCAGCCTTATAGTAATAGTAATAGTAATCATAATTTTCTTGGTCAAAGTTAACATTCCTTAAATATCGGTGTATTTAATTGGGCGGTAAAACAATAAATGCTTTTGTTACGTAGCTATAAATATGTGCGCCTTGATGTTTGATACCCTGTGGGCTGAGGGCTGTTCATTTTACCTAGGTTTTGGAAAATCTTGCAATTTGTGAATGGCCTAGTAATGCTCGCAGTTTGATCTACTACAGCTGGTGGCTTTCTGAAGATGTAAATCAATCACATGCGATACAATATTTAAGCAAGAACAAGAACTATAGCAATCTTGAAGTATGTCCACTCTTTATTAGCGCTTTATTGTAAGTCGAATTCTTGCATGTCATTCCCTCCCATGACTAGAGACTTATTACGAGATGTTATGAGCATCTGTATGGTTTTGATTGCCCAGAGGAACATTTTGGCTATGAGTTAGTTCCATTTATGGGATTACAAGGGTCTACCTGTCTGGGAGAAAATCGCAACCGAATAAAGAAAAAGGCATATACCACTGCTAAATGTAGATGACTGCTTTCGTATAGACATATGTATTTTGAGAATAACTCATTGCAATAGAACCGTATAGCAATGAAGGCTGCAAGTGTTGGGAGGGACTGTCCGTGAGCTATACTTAACCGCCCTTTCGAAGGAAACGCTAGTTTCTGAGAAGGGGTCTAATTTAACCAGTGACATAATGGCACTGATTCAACAGGACTGTCAATAATAGCAAATGCACAGCCTTTCTCAAGTGCAATTAGCAAAATCGGTGAATTTTCTGACGGTTGATGTACCAAGTGGCTGAATGCGACCTCAACTCGGGCTCAATATCTGATGTTTTAGAAAATTGCTGAGTGGCTTATTGCCCCGCCATACGCCAGATAGCCCTCACACCTAAAAGGGTAGGCCTCTAGATTTTGAGCCCCTGGTAATTAGTCAAATTGTTGAACTTAAGTTTATGTTTGCAAAGGGGTGCCCGAGTTGACGTCGACCTTCTCGCATGACTATGACCGAGACAACATACACGTAACTGACTTAAGTTCGAAAGGACAACATACCATAGCAGTAATGAATGCTCGAACGCAACGATTAGACTTGGTAATAATTCACTACGCTTATGCTTATCGTTGATCACTTAGTTAATCAGACGATTGATAATCAACTCATCAACTTCAGGTCAACTAATGATTTGGTGACTCACTAGACTAGTCTAATGACTAAGTTAACTTCTAACTCTAAGTCAGTGATAGGTCAGTTTGGGTTTCACTCATTCAGTCACTCAGTGACTCACTGATCCAGTCATTGAGTTGACTGGCTTAACTGCTGACTGAGTCAATCACTGACTACTGACTGAGTCAGACTCAGGTCAGTGAGTCACTGAGTGACTAAGTTGTAAGTGAGTGAGTCGTATGACTATGACCATGTGACTGTCACTGTGAGCTAGTGCGAAACCCGAATAGTCATGCCTGCAATGAGTGACTTAGTCAGTGAGTCGCACTCAATTCATAGTCACAGTCACACCCACTGTGACTGATTGAGTCATTGACTATTAAGTACTTACTAAATCGGTGAGTGTGACTCACTGACTGTGAGTCATTGACTGGGTGAGTGTGGGTGTGGCCCATGACTCTCTTGTCTCAAACTGTGGCACATTACACACATACTGATATAGCCTGTACACCTCAGTGAGTCACTGACTAAGCTACTAGCTAGTTAAACAATAAATGCTGAGACCACTCCACATTTGCCATATGCTTTGACATGACACCACCGTTATGTAATTGTACATGCCAGTTTGAATCTTTTACTTATATGGAGACTCTGCTAGGGGTAGTGAGAAACTATGAACCCCGTACCGAATACCCTCGAAACTATATACCCTGTACCCTTGAAACCATGTACCCTGTACCCTGAGCGCGCAGCCATGTACACTTGTACCCTCAAAACTATTAATTTTCATGATAAATTTGACAAACAAGTGGAATAACCCCAGCAATGTCGAGCAGAATTTGACTTTTTAGCATAAACAAAATGTTAAAATATTGGTTTCACTTTCAATATCCAGGTTGAAGCATGATATTCTATAGTAAAAAAGTTGCTAAACAAAGTGTTGAAAGTGATGACATATATCTGATACACTCTGTACTGAATTTTATTAAATTGGGTACTGCAAATGAAAACAAAAAAGTGGTTCTAGTTGCCTCTCTCACATTATGTTGCAATGGAAAGTCAAGGACTTCACCTTAAATATTAAACATTTTTTGGATCATCCCGCTTTGGTCAAATTCTTGATAGAAGTACATGGTATCTAAGGTACTGGGTACATGGTTTCGAACTCGGGGTACATGGTCCAAGGTTTCGGGGTATGGGGTCCCTGGTTTCGAGATACAGGGTACACGGTTTCGAAGGTACAGGATACGAGGTACTATCCCCCTGCTAGCTGATCATTTTTGCGAAAACTTTCACTTTTACTCGTCAGATTGGTATAAGATAGCATGATCAGTCTAGTGCCTTGATTAGTGCGAATAATGAAGCATTTTTCTGGGTATCAAAATATTTTGCGAGGTCGTTTCTGTGAGTGCCCTTACCTAAATGCATCCCTTTTCCATTTTAGTCCGTTGAAGGTCACCAAGTAGAGGAAGCTTTAAATGGTAAGTAATCTCAATATCCACATGGTAACCTCACAGATTCTAAATAAATAATTGGTCTTCCGAACTTTATGACACCATCTAGCCTATTAAAACTCACAATCTACAGATGGACATCAATGACCTCGCACAACATCTTGTGCTGAGTTTGTGTCGACATTATCTTGCCTCTGTTTCATATACATGTCTGTATGTACTGTGCCGCTGAAAAGTGGAATCTGTTGGTCAGGCGCCGGGTTTCCATGGTTTTATTTTTGTTTGTAGCCCTTTTTCATGCACTACTGCTTCACAGATCTACCGGAAAAGTAAGTAGCATAGGTTCAAGTGGTCCATAATTGTCTCGGGTCTTGTTGTGATAAACCAACTCTGTGTCTCCCACCAATACTAACATCGTTAGATAGTTAGTATTGGTGAGACACTTCGATAGGGGTTCAACGCATAGGCAATCCCGTGTAGTGCTACTCGTGCTATATTGCCATAACCCAACGAAGGGCCTATTAAATACACATTTATGTGTGCACCATGTAGTATTATAATTAGGTAGTGATTTGGTGTGCTTGTTACAGTTTCAGTATAAGAGTGGAGGAAAATATTCTATTGGCACCATCGGCCTCGAAGATGTAGATTGTGAACGCATTGATTTCACCTACGTAAGTGCATCCAGGACCTCTCAGGACCATCCGTTCAGTCTGGTAGCTGGTGCTTTACGGTGAACCATCGGATGCTTCGGACAAGTGTAGCTGGCCCTGCGCACAGTCAGCTTCTACTGTGCCAATCCTGCCTAGCCTGCAACTTTGCTCTATGGCATAGTCTCTGACATCAGGGCATTCAAGCCTCTCACCCGCAAGTACAGCCCACAAGTACTCCTTTAACTTGCAGTCCTCTTCTTCCAGTAATGTTTGATGAAGCATTCCAATGGAATTTCATAGAAGTTTATCTTTCAAAGAGTGTCTTGGTGTCACAGTATAAATAAGGATCGAAATGAATGTAACAACCCCTGTTTGGAACATGAAAAAGAATTGCTGTTATTTATATGTTATGGAAAAGTGAGTTTTAACGCCTTAATTTCTGTGCCAGGTGCAGGTAGGATCACAAAAACTACAGCAAAAGGTTCGGGAAGAGTTAAGAGCATTCTGTGATGCGTTGCGTGATATGGAGATGAAAAGCTTCGGTGAGCCAGTATCGGGTCAAGTAAGTCCCCACTTCATCGAACGGCTTCATGGTTTTGTGTCATTGTCTGCCGAATACATTTGCTGATATCCTGACTAGGTTACCACAAAATTATCCTTCCCCAATGACATAATTTTGTGATGTCATCATCAGTATTATATATCACACGTAAGTTATGCATGTTATAATATATTGTGTTGTTTTTAGATTGAGCTACAATTTTATCAGAAAAAAAAAGCCCGCTGGCCGTTTCCAGCGGAATGCACACCTTGGGAGGTATGGTCTATCGCTGTAAATATAATCTCTTTAGCCAATGAGCACGGTAAGTCAAATCAGCTATATCAAATATGTTTCCCATGAGCCCTTGTTCCATATTTGTTGTGCTCCAATTTTTGCAGCTTCTCTCAGACATTTCTCTCGAAACATTTTGCGTTGACTAGTTTGCATTGTCTGCTCCTGATTTGTATGGATACGCATAACTTATTGTATACACGGCAGTCGATGGCCAAAGAATTAAAAGAGTGACATGTACATGAGTACCGAGCACGTTACTTAGCGATTTGTAGTAGCAAGACACGTTTTATGATCTATCTAAAATTAGTGCACCTAATTGTTACGAATGTGTCGATCAGTAATCAGTCCACGGTACAAGGCTGACACCGCGGACAGTCTCGTACGGTTCTGATGTCATCAAAGCAGAGCAATTTCATTGAACTCACTGTAAATTTTTAGCAATGGTAGACAACTCTCCCAATTGAATGTAAGCTACTGCGGAGTTGTTTATTCTTTAACACTACTCATGGTATAATTGTAGCAATTCCTGCATAACTGATGTCTATTTATGACATCACAAGCGAATGAGTTTGCTTGACCTTGAGATTGGCGTGTTATAGTAAGGCAGTTAGGTAATATTCCATTCTCTGTTTTCAGAAAGGCAGCTCTTCTCTCAGAAACTAACGGAAGATATGGCAAATAAAATATTAAGTATTACAGAAGCAATGAATAACCATGAACAGTATATTCCTAAAGTACCTAGTCAGAATGACCTGGAGTGTGTTTATGATACGACCCTTCCAGATATCCAGCCTTACCTATACAAGGTAAGATATACTGTCATCCCGGAGCCATAGAGTTGGGGAGGATAACTTTATGTTGAGGACGACTGTTTTATGCGGCTTTTTACTTTGGCTTATCATGTAGGATGGAGCTTTAAATGATATAAGCGTGTCACCAGCTTTGAATTTATATCGACAAAATGAGTACTATAGAATGGGGGTGGAATCTAGAGATTGTGCTTAGGATATTTTTGACGTTTTGTTATTCCAGGGTCTAAGTGTATATTGTCTCATGTGCCAGCTTCTTGGATGGCTTTGATTACAGGGTCTTATTCACTATGTAGCAACTGTGCCAATTCCCATTGCGGTTGTATTTGAAGTTAGAGTCGAGCGTGAGCAAATGGGTTTGAATTAGGGATATAAATGCTGAGGATAAAACCATGTTTTGAGACAACTTGAAGACCCACTGGATAAACTTGCAACTTCAGGCACGATGCGTTTCGGTTTGTAGCAGTTATACTGTTCATTTTAACGGTCAGTACATCTAACGGGGTGCGATTATCACACTCTTAATAGTGGTGTGATAATATCAAAATGCCTGTTACTGTAGACCTTTTTTTTTCAGATTTCTTATCAACTTATGAATGATCCTGGCAGTTCTAATACAATGGGGTCCACCATGAAGAAACTGATTAAAGGCACTTTGGCACTGAATTGATGTAAGGCATTGGTATGGTGAGAGAATTGAAAGCCTGTATCGAGCAATGAAATGTGTATTCAGAGTTACCGTCGGTGCTATTCCAAAAGAAAGCAGTACACAACCGCTAAAAAGTATGGCCCAACATGATATGACAATAAGATAATGTGTATGGATAATTTTTATACAGCAACATCTGAGCCAAGCATTTTACATACATCATTATTATATGGCATTCGAGAAATAACATATATCCAGTACTAAAACAAGCTTCTCCGTGTTAATGATTATTATCCGGTGCTGCCTTCTCAGGGTTTCCATGTGATTGATGTGATGGCGATCCTAGCGTGTTTTACCACAGCAGGGTTATCATCTTGTATCAACTCCGACAACTACAGAAAAGGGCAAACATATTTATTATAGCTTTGTCTAAATTGGTGGTAATGTGCCTACTTGGTTTCTATATGAGAGTTTAGTGATTGCAAAAGAGAATAAACATATACAGCCTCCCAAAGCCGCTTTGTCAATGAATAGCCTCTAGCGCACGAGTGCATAAATCGATCTATGACTCTACATACATTACGAGCTCGGTTTTAGGAACTTTGACTAGGATATTGTGATCCTCATCCCATTTGAGTGAATTGTAACATTATTTGGTACTGAGTTGGCAGCAATATCTAATAACAAACTTCTATAACTAAAGGCAGTTGCTCGTGGCCACGCCTGACCTCTTTTAAAATGAATGCAGTATGCACACGAGTTGGATTCCTACATTGGCGCATTCATTTAAAGACTCAAACGCACATATTAAATTCTCATCCCTATTTACCTTTGGGACATGCTCTATGAGCCATTCCCTTCCCTCGGGAGCCTCAGATAAGCAGGTGATTACTTTGAGAGCATTGACTCTCATTTCACTGGACCTCTGATCAGAGCTGATCTCCACCAGTGGTGCTAATGCACCTGCGTTGATCGCTGTATATTTTCCTTTTGTGGTGATAGTAATCCTACAAAATATGAAACCCGCTAAATCCCAAACTCACTTTTAAATTGCAAGGGATGACTCTAACTTGGTCACGGTGTCTACAGTTTACAGTTATCGCTGTTTTTATGGAGAAGTTTGCCGACGAAACTCAATGGTTTTACAACAGATGAAACAACCGGAATTCACAATATGGAGACCTGTGCGAATAGATTGATTCAGAAATTTAGCCAGCTAGGTCAGGAAAGCACAGAAATCATGTCCCTACAGTCAATATTTGATACAGAAACTCAGTGTCTGCCATTGAGAAAAGCGGAGTATTTCCTTCCAGGAATCCTTTGTTCTTTTGTAATCCGCTGAGACACACCCGAATTTTCCCATAGGTGTCTAGTATTTTACATTTTCACTGGTGAAACTGATTGCACCGTAACATCTCCTTATACTTACATCATCAGGGCTCCAGCTGCATTTGCTTTCACTGAGATATCCTCATCCTTGAGAAGCTGCACCAGGTGGTCTATTGTATGTACTTCAACAGCTTTGTTTTTTCCTTGTAGAGGCACACTACAAAAACAGCCACCATGTATGCATTAGAAAAAGTAAATGTGGCTACATAAATCCATGTGACTCTTAAGAGGGGCCAAGAGATGGCCCCATAAGCCGTCATGCCCAACTAGTACATCAATTTTGTCTTGTGATACGTATTGCCGGAGAGGACTGACACTAATCAAAAACAATGTGTGCATTACAGCCGGCCTAGAGTATGGACTGCCTGTTTTGCCATCAATACATTACTTTTTTCTGTCTCCGCATACCTGATATCCATGATATTTCTAGCCGCTCTGCTTCTTATTTCTGGGTTCTCATGTATGAGTAAAGCTGTAAAAGTTTCCATTCCTTCAGCAGCCAAAGCATCTGTAGTTTCAATGCCCATGCAGAAGTGAAGTTCATCCAATATGAGGATCTTGATCTCATCCAACTCACCAGGTAGTTTGGCTACTAGTTTCGGGACCAACTTACAGCTGACAATGCCATCGGCACCCAGCGGGGTTTCTGATATCATTTTAAGAGCTCTATGAGCATTTCTGCGTACAATGTCTTCGGTATCATTCCATAATTCAGATATTGGTTGGATTATACCAGCTGATAGGAATACATCCCTACCGATCGCATGCTCTGTAAACAGGAGCAATGGTTATAGATGTGTAACTACACACATCACTGGTTACTTTTTATCATTTTGATTTTTAACCAGTAGATTCATTAGGCCTATTGTTCAAACCATGGCCATGGCTATTAACTGTCTTGATAACTTTGATCTAAAACTGCAGCAATAGCCTGGGATGAAACACGCCATGTCCTTGAAATTTCACCGCTGGCTCTTGAATTGTTATGCACTACTTCAAAGTTTCATGGACCACAGTGGCAACAATGATAAACATACATTTTCGACAATGGGTTCTTCATTATGTCACAGCGCAATTTACTAGTATTACCAGTATTCCATTGTTGTGGCTTCAAGAATAAGCTTATTGCGTACATAACTGTAAAATCTCCTCACTCACGGGCAAAGATGTGAAGACATTCCAGTGACTTCTCCCTGATGGTTACATCAGGGTCAGAAAGAAGGCTTTTGAGACTGACAGCGATTCCCTCTCTTAAAGCTGTAGCAATATGCTCTGGATCATGGAGATAGTCACTCAAGGCTCTTACTGCTCGCTGTCTAGTTAGTAAATTGGCATCATTCAACTCTCGATTCTACAAATTATGACTCATGTTATCGCAAGGAAAACATCTCAAAGAATCATGGCTGGTCTTTTCAAGAGCGGTTGAGACTTACCAGCCTGGGCACAGCTCTGTCTCCATATGCAAGAGGAGTCTTTGTAACATCGATGTGAGGTGGGTACTTGGCTGATATTACAGTCTCAGCTGTCATTGTCATTGTGCTTCCTATAGTATGAACAGAGTCATGACTTCTTTTATGAGTTTGAGTATAAGTAAACGGAAAAGCATAGGTTCCAGATTTAGAATCAGAACTTTTCCCAATGTGGGTAAGCCGGTGGTGTATTGTGGTTCGTTGCCAACACGGCAACACCTATACTTGACAGGCTCTGTGTACCCTAGTAGGCTAAACAGTTATTTACATAATTAAAAGTAACCGATTGCAATGTCAAATAATTGTGAACTAAGTTTCAAGATTTGAAGTGATCATAATTTTGTGGACGTGGTCACACATGACAATAATTCCGCTATTGTAGCGTTCATTCACTAAGTCACAATCAAAATCACGTACTCATGCTGTCAGAGAGCAGCTCGTTTGTTAAGTGACTTGTAACCTGCGATTTTCTATAACATTGACCATGAGTATGACCCAGCTACTAAGTACACTAAGTGACTAACTCATTCAGTCACTGAGTCAGTGGAGTGAGTGAGTAGTGACTGTGTAAAGTATCCATTATATCTATATTATAGGCATAGGAGCATCTATTAGTAGCCTTAATTTACTTTTCGAGTGTCGTGCGGTGTGACTTGATGGCCACATGAAATCTTCTTCTGAATACTTACCGATTTAAGATTGGTTCGTAGATCTAAAGCTACTGAGCTCAGAATATTATTGACTTGTCGCCCTGGACAACGCAACTGGAGGTTCCGGTCGGTTTCTTTCTTCATTTATCATTGGCTCAATTGGACCTGACGGAGCGCGCAACTCTCGCTATTTTCTCTGTATCCGTACCAACGTGATACAGCTTTCTGGCGCAATAAAAGTCATCACTAACCACTGATGGAACATCCATTGGCTTACGGGCGGGTGCGACTATGAAAAAACGGAGAAAAATGACCACCCATTGCCTGCTGGCTTTTCTCAGCAACTAGCTGGACTAACTGTCTTGACTGGCAAGGATGTGAGAGAAAATATTATGGTATAGGTGAATCGCTATAACCAATTTCAACTAGGCCCTTTCCCATTAGTTCTGAAGATTATAAGTTTGGACTGATCGCGCGTATCTGGGAACCATAAGTGATGCTGTTTCTACTATGAAAGCTGATTGGCATTCACATCAACTTGAGTAGACCTCCACCGCAACATCACTATCCATTTTCTAGCCTTAGCAGTATCTTTATGAACCGAAACACAGCCTGGGAGACACATTCAAGTAAAATAAGGCACGTATATTCTTGATAGTTTAGCAATGTTTGCCAACAGTGAGATATGTTGGATCTTTAATTTTACTCACATTTTTCATGCATCATGTGTTCTAGGCTACCTGGAAATCCTACAGGCATTGGCTGCAATATATCTACCAAGGCTTGCGAATTGTTGATACTGAAGCTACTACGCTCCAAAATGAATACAGTTACTTAAGCAAGTAAGCTCTGAGGCTTTGATACTGTCACAAATGCAAATGACTGCGAGTTGAAAGTTCTTTACTGGTGCAGCTTATATATGAGGACCCCACAGCCATCTATCAACGCCAGCGAAAGGACATTTCCTCAATTTTTGAAACATACTATTTCATTGGCTCGCGCTACCTTTTAGTCTCATGTGAATCTCCTCAGCACATGGTGATCTTTTTGCAGCCGTAGGTCACTCCAACCACATCTGTGGCATTAGACCTCCACACCAGATGTTTATGTGCCCTCAATGCTCTGGTATCACAGCTAAAATCAGGACTTTGTCTATCATGTTGCTGAGCAGCAAGGAGAGTCAGTAGCCACCCTCCAGGGCAGCTTTACCTCAGCCTTACAGTAATTCAAGTCATCTCCAATAAGGACAATGTTTACATTCACTGCCCTACTTCGAGATTCATCGGGGTTGCCGGGTTGTCATTAGTCACACTAATATGAATATGACTACATGTATATGAGTAATCTGCCTAACTCCCTTAGCCTTGGAATTTCCATCACACAATGACATTGGTCGTCTCGGACCCGTGCTGCAGTAACTGTGGCCCTATGTTTGTACGGTTGTTTTGTAATGTGTCTTTGTGTCAATATCTTCCACACCTGTCGCCCGAAGGCTGCGTCGCCTGAGGCCAGTTTTATCTCAAGTTGTCTACCCTGGGACGGAGACTCGCTACTGGAATCGCTAAAACAGAGTTTGGAAATCAAAGTCCAACTAAGATAACCTTGGCTTGTTTCACTAGAAAGTTTGGGATCTGCCCACTAGACGCTCGCACCTGTCGGTAAGTATGTTTTTGCTTTGATCCAGCGCACAATAACGTTTAGGTCCGTAGTTTTTGATATCAGTCGTGTAACCGCATTCCCGTCGTAAGAAAATTCGTTGGTTGAAGCACAAATTACAAAATCTATAAAATCAGATGAGATGAGAATGATTCACACAGGTCAGAGTCAGTCAAGCACTCAATGACTGAGCAGTGAGCAGCTATAGGCTGACTGTAAGAGTAGGAATCTGGAATCTGGTCTGACTTGGAGTTGGAGGATGGATTGATTCCTTTATTATACTCTGTTGAATGATTGAATGTGCCCGCCTCAAGGCAATAAAAACCCATGGCCATACCCTGTCCAAATCACTAAGTTCTAACCAATGAATGATACTAGTTTGGTAGTTACTACTCATAGTCATACTAGTAAATAAGTAATGCATAACTTATTAACTTTCAAAAATGATGAATCAAAAAACTTAAGTAAAACTAAAAGGAGTGACTCAGTCTTTGGTTAAAATTTGTATTGATGGATGGTGAATTATCAAATCAAACTGAATCCATTGATCAATTACCAACACTCTTTTCTAAGTAACAGTAACAACAGTAAATAATACAATGAATCAATGTTATGCCTCTGACTCTGTTACCAAGGGCTGAATCAAGATGATGGAATTTGGTTAATAATCTTGCCGAGTCAGTTTTATTTGTAATTCCTGTTTACAGCTGGAAGCACCATACCATAGACGATAAGATGGTGTCTGAGAATAGCTTCAAAAGTGCAGCTGCTTTCAAGGAAATTTCCAATGTTTTACAAAAGGTTGGTATGCATAATACTACATGCGGTATACAATATGCGGTGTACAGTATGCGGTACACATATATGCGGCTTATGGTATACAGCATAATGCATTATACTGTATGTGGTATACTGCTTATATACAATATTAGGTGTATTGTCAGACGCAGGTCAGACGCCATCACCAAACAATTAGGCACAGTTAAAACACTCATGGATTTTCGGCCACAGTTTCAGGCGCATCGGAGTTGTCCTCTCTTAATGTATTGTGTGTCTAGGGACGGAAAATTGTGTAGTCTGTTTAGCAATAACAAAGCGACTCGTGAAGCGACCCTAAAATAAGTAAGCGATCGATAGATAGCCTTGACATTTTGATCACCTCGACACTTAATAAACTAGCGCATTGATTAAATTCATATTCAGAAGCAGCCAAGGTACATGGTTTATAAAAACACACTTTTCAGGCACACTTTCGGGCAGTGGAACTGAAATGCGTCTGAAACGGGGTTTCAGAAACCAAAACCCGATCACGCGAATACACCTGTTACCCATACGGTTTACAATGACTAAGATTCTCTGAATGATGAATAACTCTCTCAAAACGTGAGGCTTGAGAACAATACCATATGCTTAAACATGTGCGCAGAAATTAGAAAAGATTCTTTACCTTGTCCTCACTGTCACTTTTTACAGGATGGTGCATCAATAGTGAAGAAAATCAAAGGAACGTACTGTTTTAAAGTGAAGGCCCAGGATGGAAGTTCAGGCAGCTGGTTCGTTGATGCAAAAACTGGAAATGGCTCTGTGGAATTCTGTGACAGTAAGTATTTTTGATTTTGACATACCCATTGAATCAGAATATCAAATTGGGATCAGCAAATGTAGTCTTGACTAGTTATTAGGTATTACAGAGTATTTACACGGATCACTGTATCTCTAGGCGAACCAGTGATGGGTGCTTGCTATTAATTTACACTGACTGAAGA
>Ga0224511_10002201_pt1 | contig 12866 bp, 8 predicted proteins | sample SF_May12_sed_USG_2_FD_169988 | JGI IMG/M metagenome (GOLD analysis project Ga0224511, IMG submission 169988) | Sediment microbial communities from San Francisco Bay, California, United States - SF_May12_sed_USGS_8_1 | ecosystem: Environmental > Aquatic > Marine > Sediment | place: USA...
TAGGAAATATGAGACGTTAAATGTTTAAATCTTTAAAAGTTCAATTAATTTAGAGAGTTATCCGAGGTGTTCCAAGTCTTTGAAGAGTAAATGCTCCGTGTCTCCAAGAGTTGAGAGTATAGTCACTGAATTAATAATATGCTGATTCTTGAACAAATATAGGTATCTTCTATTATACTGTCTTTTTGAAGGGCCTTGATTCAACTGGAGTTCCATGCAGTTTTCTCCAGACAATGAAATATGGTAATCTTTCAAATAAAATTACACCTGCGGCTCAAAGTTGAGTTATTTCAAATCAAAAAGGAGGGAGAAGCAATGGCTTGGTGGATAGAGCATTTGGTTTTAAACTGTGCAGGTGACCCAGGTTTAATTCCATGTTCGTGTTTTCTCATCGGATTCGTGCCGTTAAACAATGGAGGCCTACCCATAGAGTACCAACAGCTTGGGGTAGATCATGGACCATTCTGGAAAGAAGCTATCGACCTAGTGATGTCATGATCTTATCTAAGGATATTTAAGTTTGTTACTACCCCTGTATAATGAACTCACCGCCTTCATCATTGTTAGGCTCTTTAGGCAGTTTGACAGGACCTCCTTTCTTCTGTTTCGGTTTAGGAAGCGGCGTAACTTTCCTGGTAGCATTCGCAGGAACATGGTCACCTATAGATTTATATGAGGAATAAAAAGAGAGCTAACCTAGTGACTCGGGTGTTTGGTTAGAGATTGTCAGATCCTGGATTTATGGACCATGCAGTAATGATGGAGTCCTCACAAGGTTTCCAGCAGCTACCATTCCAGCGCGATAAGGCTCAGACTTGGGAGGCTGGCTAAATCTTAGGCCGAATGCGCAAATGAAATGGTAACAATACCAGATGAGATGTGCACTAAATACATTAGTCAAATAATAATGGTAGCCGCCTTTTTAATATAGGCTGGAAAATTTGGCATACCACACCAATGTAACAATAAAATAAATTATAGAATAAACTAAAAAAATGATATTGAATAATCTATAAGTTTTCTACTCACTTTCGAATGCAGGATTATTCATGTCTTGTTCTGCTGATGTCCTTCAGCCGACTAATGTTGCCCCTCATCCGGTCTTGTTGCTGAGGTGCGCAATACCACAAAAGGCGAAGTGCCCAGTGTCGTATGTGGATAAAATAGGAACATTGTGTATAGATGATTGATGTGAATCCCGATAGATGCTTTTACTTGAAATTTAAATAGTGGTGCATAATCTACATTCAGTCAACCAGAACCTAAACAAATAACCACTGTAGATTTAACCAGACAGTGATCAGTTTGGCTTTTGCATCAGGGTCTTCCTTAAAAGTGCCAGAACGAATGTCATATTTGCTAAGACAACCCACGATGCAGATAGTGATATGCTCTGGATAAACCCGGTTAGAGACCATGCAACACGCAAAGCGACCAGCGCTTTGGGGGATGATATTCCTACTGTGGATTGTGCTCTCTTATTTCAGTCATGTTTAGATTACAGAGTGTAGTCAGTCTCTGCAAGTGAGTTTGACGAAAGTTTACCTAGGGCATATTACTGACTATTTTGCACCGCAACACACACACCGCTGCAGTGGAATGTCTCAGCAAACGTAGCATTCTGTTAGCAATGTTATGGATAATCAGGGATTTTAAGGTCAAAGGTCGAAGGTCGAAGGTTGAAGGTCGAAGGTTTAAGGCTAAGGTCGATGACCACAAATGCACCCATCTTGAAGAAAGGTGATGGATCATCCCAAAGTTAAATATGGAAAACCAAAATTGCTTGGTGGTCGAGGTCAGAGGTCAGAGTGCTTGGCTAAATATCTAGGCCCATGTTTCATAACCCTGATCACGCCAGGCTGTCAGTGAGAGTTTCTTGCATGCTTCTGAGCCGCTATCCCTTCAAATCAAGCGTTGATAGGTTAAATAGCTCAGTGCATGTCCACGGGGTTAGAAGATTTGCGAAATAGTGCCCATGTGCCTGTGTAAAACAAAAGCAAGTACTGAGAACTACTACTGAGGTGCTCGGGAAAAGTACATAAGACCCAACTCCAGGTCCTCGAAAACGAAATCTGTTGCCGGACAAACCCTGTAGAGAGGAGAATTAAGGTTGGAACTCTGTGACAATTTTGTCAATTCTGTCGTAAAACTATGTCCTAAGAGGCGAGAAAGCTATAGAGCGGACCTCGTTCGAGTATGACCAATTTTTATTTTCTCTACCAAAAAAAAGGAAAAAAGAAAGGTGATTGATTTTCATTTTCATGGACACTGTCGCAATAACAGGGTCTCGTGCAGTTTTAACATTATGATTCATGTGAGTCTTATTAAAGTTCTTACTTTTGTGTAATGCATAGTTCCTTACCATCAGCGCAGAAATCATACGGAAATTATACGAGAAAACCCCGTTGGGTAAGTGGAAACAGTAAAATTGATTTCACAAAACAAAAGTCTTCACAGTTGTAAATGTAGCAAGTGTTTAGTTTGGTCGCACTGCGCATAACAGCGGAGGCCACTGGGACTTAACATAAACACTCACCATACAGTACAGACTGAGTACAGAGTGAGTACAGAGTGAGAAAGGCACATGAGTAGGTATTTATTCTTTGGTTAAAAAACGAAAATGGCCAAAATGTTGTCTAGCTGCAGAGAACCATAAAGCTGAAGAAAACGACCACCAGTGATAATGATGTCAAATATGTCTATGGCATCTTTGTAGTATCTTTTAATGGTGAGTGGTGTGGTTCAGGACTTCATATGTGTGTTCATTTTTGCTGGAGGCATGATTTCTAACAAGTTTATTCGCTCCGCTGCGCTTTGAAGCCGATTAATTCATATGCCATCGGGATGGTGGACAACACTTTGCTTTTATTGCTCTACATATCTTACGAAGAGGCACGGCAACGAGGAGCAGCCAGAGAATAAACATGCCAACCGCGATAGTTTCCATTCTCCAGATAGGTTTACCTGTTGGAAAAGATGTGAATTAATTTTCCCTGGGTCCCTAAAAGAGTGCAATGCGCAGTTGTGTATAAACCTTCTCTTGCATGACTTTTCCACCATTATGGTAAACTGGTGGGTTAGATACTTGTTCTTTTCCACCAGTTACAGCTTAGCATGGAACACCACAGGTGGCAGTGGGTCAGTATCAACACTGCACCTCAAAGACAGGTGTATTTGTGTTTTTAAGCTCATACTCATGACGGGTTCTAGTCATGATTGCGATTCAAACTCAGGTTCTCGCGTCTGCGAGCCCAGTGCTCTACCATGAATTATCCTGGTATCCCTGCACTGTTTTGTGTTGTGCTGCAAAAACATTCAATTAGCTAGAGTAGGTTCGAGTAGTTTAAATATTTTTGTCTTTTCACTACTTGGGCACACGGGCATCCTAGTTAATGAACCCTCTAGGCTTTGTTGAGCGGTAGCAATTAGGAATTATTCCATCGATGAGCCCATTTTCACAGTGCGTGCTCAGCATGCCTAGGTTTGAACTGCGAGTCTTTTGATCTTGAGCTAAACCCTCTAGCCATTGAGTTACCCCACTATCCCATCCTAAAAGGGTTGTTTGTTGGCAGGAAGGGTATCCAGCCGTAAAAACCATGCCATGTAAAATACGTATGCATATGTTCAGAACAGCAACCTGCACTCAGTTATCGTTTCTATGGGCAAACCGTCCAGTGGTCTGATGCATCACATATCCAAACCCACATTGTTAAAAAAAAAGAAGCCAACTACGACTCGGGAAAGACAACCTAATTTGCTTCCCAGATCTAACAAAATCCTCCCTTGTTAACTAGGAAGCCAACTCCATAACCTCATACAGTGGATAGCAATACGTATTGTGGAAGATGAAATGGTTTTCTACCTTTGCAGATCGGAAGTGGCTGATCCAAACCGTTTTCTGTACATCTGACTGTGTTGGCACCGCTGATTATAGAATATTCATTACAGGCGTATTTACAGTAGTCCAAGTGTTCCATTGTAGTATTAAAGGAGCATCTGGTCGTGCCAAACAAGATAGCACCAGGAAAAGGGCATGTTAGGCCTACAACAAAGATTTTTAACGTAAATTTGGAGCATTTGTTTCGGTTTTAGATGCCAATTTGAACACCGGAATCAGCATGCGCAGTAAGTGTTTGTCTAGTTACCTCTCAATCTAGAAATACCTTCAATTTAGAGAGAGGAGGCACCATAAAGCTAGTATAACAAAAATATGAATATGGGACACATGGCAATCTGAAACCTGTTCCTGTTGATAAAATTTAATAATTCTGATTTTTTCTTGCAGAAAATTAATTCAAGGGACTTCAAATTCATAGGTGAATCTGCTTTGTTTTCGGAATGTTGGTCAAGTCACATTTTCTTCATTACGCAGGACACCGCCTTAATTTACACTAACCTAGTTTATACTCCATCTGGCGGATAACTCCGTGTCCCTGTGATGATTGATCTCCTATGAATATATAGGAAGAATCCACAAATATACTTTGTACAGTTGCAATCTGGAACCTTCTGTAATGGCCTGCATGTCGCGTAGTTGTCTGTGACCGTCGGTCTGGGTCCAGCAGTTGACTTACGGTTTTTGCAGTCATATTTAGCAGTTGTAGCTGGCCGCCTAGTTCACCGATCAGCAGATGATCAGGTGTGATAAACCGTAATGACTGCACCACTTCAAACTTCACAGAAGCAAAACTACAAGAGTCGCAGTTCACTTTTCCGTTGTTGATACCGATCATCTCTACAAAGCCGCCTTCATCCTCTTCACTATACCTGGCTATCACGTGTCCAGTGCCTACATAAGGATCACCCGCTGGACCAATCGTTAAGCTGAAATAGCCGTTGTTGTAATTGGAAGAATAGAGCCTTCCGGAGTGTGAGTTGGGTAATGTAGTGACAAAACCGAACTGTATCTTCCTCAGTATCACGTCATCTATCACATAAATGGGGCTATCTGAATTGGTGGTATCTTTCACTATGCCTAAAGGCAATGCAAAGCGAGCTTTAGCCAATGTACCATCGGTGCTGGCTCTAATATGAGGTGAGCCCGCGAAAATGCCAGTCTGGTTGCTGATATAATCGATAGATCGTAGCAATCTATTCTTCTCATCAGAGAGAATATATTTCCCTTTCAAGTGAACTATACCAGTGATGTGATCAAACCTTGCCGCAATACCAATCCCTTCTACATAACCCGATTGATAAGGGTTACCCGCTAAAATTGCTTTTTCTCCAGTCGTTTTATTGAAAGTAATCAAAGCGTGCTCTGCTGCCGCTAATAATATATCAGGGTCTCTCTGACTCTGCTCCAATGCAGATATCCTTGGAATCGTGTCAGTAATACCATGCCACAGTGTTGTTACATTCCCAAAGCGAATGACTACTCTGCAGTAACAGTGAAAGATTATTGTCACATGGGCTAAAATGTAAAACAACTTCAATATGCAATGTCGGTTTAACACTTACATACAGGTATGCATTGCAAGATATTTATATTCACTTCAACATAGAATTGATGAAAAATATATATCTGCACTAATTAACCTATCGGAACATTGTTTTGAGGTATATTGGGATGAACTTTATACCTGATAATAGGTATTACACATGGTATGATTTACCCTGTACATGTATTTACAAACTGTTGCTTAGAACAGCTTGTCTTTGATAGAGATAACACTACCTGTTTCCTAAGAGTCTATACCTAAACTAGCATTTTGTGTGTAGGCTTTTCACTTACACCGCATTTTATAAGAAGTCTAAATGTATAAATAAAATCTAATATATCTGTTTACATTTACATTTTACAAGACAATGCTGCATGGAATGAATTTCAAATCCATTATAATAGATCATCCCATTTTCAAAGTTAAGTGATTACGGTATTAATCTTTCTTTAGGTTTGGGCTTCTTTCCAGCCTTCGTGTATATCCATGGTTGAGCTTCAGCCTTCTTCCTCCAATGACCATGGGTTATGTGGTGCATTGAGGGAAGGTTGAGTCTTTTTTTGCTGTGTTGGTTCAGGATGGGTTGGCAGAGATCAGCCACTAGCCAAGAGAAATGCCTTGACTTGAGATACTCAGCCAGTTGGGAATCGATCACGGGCCACGGACAGGACATACAGTGAGATACATTCATTCTCCCACTGAGCTACAGTATCATGACCGACTTGCTTGTTTGTTTAGTAACGTCGTGCCCTAGGACTAGAGTATACCTGTCATAGTAAGTCAAAGTGAGTGACTTCGGGCCAAATGCCAAACATCAAACTTTAAAACTGTGTCTCTCAATGAGCTGGGAAAGTTAGAACTAAGATAACTTACCCACTTGATATCAGAAACTGTAATGAAATGAGATTTATAATAGTGAGGCGAATCATTTAGTTTATGTTGTTAGTTCCAACTATTAGCTGTACTGTGATATTTTGTTTCAGTGTATTTTCATGCCAACAAAATTCCTGACGAAATTCCTACTCCCAGTAAAAATTGCATTCCTTCAGGAACAACTAGTTCAGATAATCATAAGTGTATGTTCTGGTCTTGTCAGTCCTTTCTACTTCATATTTTGCTCAGTGTCAAGGGGTTTGCCGACATCAGCCTACTGAGCCTTTGACTCAATGTTTCTCAGAGTGCATCATTAGAAGACTTCTGTTTACACCAGAGTGCCCCATAGAGAAGGTAACTCTTTGTTTAACATTGGAATCTGAAGCCGGCGAGGGTGTTGTGAAAGAGAAGTTTTTACCCGAGATTAATCGAACCATGGATACTAGGTCTAAGGTCCATGTCTGTGACAAGCTGACTTGTCAACAGGCAAACGCAAGAATTACTTTCAGATATCACCCATCGGTCTTATGAGGCTGTGGTGGAGTTTCTAGTGAGGTTCCAAGCCTGCGTGGGCAGGGTTGGCATACTTAAGTTGATACCCAAGACTATACCCAGGTCTAAGCAAATCATCCTGGGATGTTGGGGGTCAGTCACTCTAGGACTCTAGGCAGTACCCACCGAGGACTCGGCTACAATTTCATTCTTGCCAGTACTGGGAAGTGAACATTAACATTTTTGTAAACTGATAAATTTTTTAGTTATCTCATCCTGAAGTTAAAAGCGGCCGACTCTTTTTGGTGTATTTCCATACTGCACTACTCAGAAGAACACAAAAATCAAAATAATTTGTGAAGTATATTTTGCTTGGACCATTATACACTGCCGCTGAGTGCATTTTATTTATTTAAACTTGATGCGATTCACACCAATCTATTGCAAAACTGCATATGAATCTTCATAAACAGGATATCTTTGGAGTTGTCTAATCTGTTAAACAATCGGTGATTTCCACCAACAAAGAAAATGCTTTTTTATAGTTATATGCTAGACATCTCAAAATTCAAGAGAGCCCAGCGGCTTGAGTCTTGACTCAAGATCACTGGGTCCTTGTTTCAAACCCAGAAGATGTCGGTCTATTAGCTCTTACGCCGCTTTACCACAAGGCCCAGGCTTAGGAGACCTGGTGAATGTCCAAAAGTAGAACAAGAAAACAAACTTATCACAAAATTTCCCTGTGATGCTCCGATCAATGTATAGGTCTCTATAACTGGCCAGAATGATGAAACTGACAAATGAAAAAGATGGTTAACAAGTATATATATATATATATACATATATAGATTTATTTGCATAAGTCTAGAGAGAGATAAAAGTTTTGCCATGATTTAGAATCCTACAGAATAAAAAGAATGTTCATTTAAAATAAGTATACTTTACAAAAAGAAACCAGCAGTACAATTCCATCAAAATCACAATAACCATGGTCAGCCTTCATTTTACATTGCGCGGGAAACCAGTGCAGTGTATTTTAAGTTTTAACGTACAATTTCATCAGCCGTCCGCCTAAGGACATAGGCCCAATGCTGAGAGTTATCCGGTTATGTTGGTGCCTATACATAATGAGTGAGAGGAGTGTTTATAACGATGTCGGAGAGGCCCGTGTGCAGCATTATTAGTATTGAGCACATTTCGTTTGATTTAAAGTGTCAGAATGGCAAGACAGCCGAAAGGTCAACTGATTATCTCTTCATTATCCTCGCAAATAAGCCCCACCCTAGTATGACAAGCACATGCACCAATTAATTTATAGGGGTAGCATCTGTGCTTATAGAAGCGTTTTGTCGCGCTTTTAGGGATGCTGATTAGCGAGGTAGGACGTTTAATGCAGAACCAAAAAAAACTTTTGAACACTAATAAACAAAGTTGAACAAAGGAAAACCATAGACAAATAAATACATTACATTCCTCCATCTGTAGCAAATATTACTGGGCTATTTAGGTGACTGATATGTTGCTGATATTGCCCTGTGACGCAACGTTAATGGTACCGCCTCCGCGGGACGGAATGTGTCTTCATCACAATCATTAAGCGGTATCATAGAAACTAGTCTGCGATCTTAGCTTTGGCAAACTCGATTCGAATACCTCCGCGATCACCGGACGATAGTAAAACGAACCCTTGAAGTCGAGAGAGAGCTTCGTTAGCAGTCCTGACATCCTACAATAATAAATACAGGTATTGAGAGTTGCATCAGCCAGCAGAATGATTAGAGGATGAGCCTGATATTCTCTCTGGTCATTTTTCTACTCAGACCTATCGCCATCATATTTAACAGATCTCCCAGGCCTGGGGCTTGTGAGACAGTAAAAGCCAATAATTATTCAAGGAGTTCATTCTCACGGTGGATGTACAGGATGATGAGAAACCTTCGATCTTAAGCAAAGTGCTCCAGCCATTGAGCTATCCCGCTTTTACAGAGTTAACACGAAGTTGTGCCAACAATATGTTTGGGCGCATGGACAAGCATGAAATCCCGGTATCTTTCCTCACTGCAACGGTTCCTTCCAAGGTGATCTTAAGAGAGTCTCAAAAAATCGGTCTGAGAACCAAACTACAGGTTTCTCTCTGCAACACAACCCTCCAAATGATGAGAGATGAGTGTATGAAGCCAACTAAAACTCACCAAGTATTCCACAAACGCGCAAAAGGAGGTTCCTCCGTTCTGCATAGCTACAGGCTGCTTAGTCATTCTCAGGCGCTGGAATCCTGGGAAACTAGCAAATAGATCAGTAAGTTCCTGCTCCAGGCAAAATGGTCCAAGGTTTGTCACAAACAATGTGTTTGATGGTGTTGCTGCGCCGGCGCTGGTCGGGGTTATGGTAGGACTAGTTGCCATAATGGGGCTTGCCTGCAATGAACCGAAACCACTGTCATAGGCCTGTGCCTGCAAAGAAAGGACACGCACAATGTTAAGACACACGCACAACATATACTGGGTACAACAAACATGAACAGAAATGACTTTCACATGCCAAAAGATACAGGCGTGTTGTCATGCGGGGTTATACAAAGAAATAGGTAAGGGACAAGCACACAGCTGGGAGTTGTCTTATTTCTAACATTAGAGAGGTTAAGATGCAAATGGTTACCGTCAACGGTTACCCTTCCATGCGATATAATGGATATAATGGATATAATGGCAATGTGCGCGTCATGTGACCAAAAAGATTTCCCGTGCGACACCAAACCGTTAGCAAAGCTAGTAGGATTCTCTAAATGGTTTCAGCTCCTATTACTGTTATCTTGTTCTACTCGCCGCGAACCTCAGTCTCGGATGTCTTGTTCGAAGTCTTAGACGACACATCTGGCTTTATTCATTATGATAACAGTGTTCTGTGTGGAGTACTAGCGCTGCGAAGGGCTCTATCGAAGGATTCCCTGGGCCCTAAGCTGTAGTAACTATAGAAACTGTGCAAAAATGAGACGACGACCTCATTTTGATCATCGTAGCTGCCGGATTCTCATCATTTCTCAAAGAGTTCATCGACTGTTACGCTGGAACTTGGGCTCTTAACCTCTCTACGCATTACGGGTTACGTTGGGCCAACGGTTAGAGCAAACCGAATTGGCATACCGTTGGTATCTTAACCTCTCTTCTGACTAGCTTATGTGGATTTTGGAAAGTGCTTGCCAAAAGGCAACCATTCCCATGGCTAACCATCAGCACTAAAAATTACCATTGCTACAAGCAGCGTGTTAAGGAACATAACAATTACCTGGAGGCCACCAGGAAGTCCAGCTTGACTAACAGCGATCTGGCCAGTAAGAGCATTTGTAAATCCTGCCATGCCACCGAGCTGCTGCATGAGATGTGGTGTCAACTACAACATCAAATCGACTGATTGTTTTACCGAACTTTCACGAGAACCGTGAAAATGTGGTGAATGTTATCCTCCCTTGTAGCTGTGATGCGAGCTGGACCGTTCGTCATTGGCCAGGTGGCCAGACGGTTCTACCAAATTGGGTCTAATTGCATCATCTTGATAAATGAAATCTATGATTCAGGTTTGCTTCTTCTAAACAAAGACTAGTTTGAGCTCAACATTGACATGAAATCAGAAGTCCGAATAGGTTAGGTATGCATGAACACTTTCTGGTCGCATTCATGTCACACGCATTAAAATTTAATAACAGGACGAGCTGGCTCAATCGGAAGTGAACGTATTGCTATTCAATTATCTGGTTATTCCCCACTCGCTCACCAAGGTTTTACTGTCCCATGAGGTTGCATGGGTCATAGAACGTAGTAGCACAAAACTCGCTCTTGTCATTAGGTACATTCGCGGGCTCAGCTTTTTCGTGACCTAATGGATTTCGGTCATGAAATCTGCTAAACTGCTCAAGAGGGCGACCGAAAAGCACGATCCAAAAAAACCTTCTTTCTCTTTCAGTCGCGATTTGCGACCGAAAGCACGCGAACAGCATTCAGCGACCGAAAGTAGGTGTTAGCTTAGTAGTTAAGGCAAATGTCAAGGTTACTGCAAAGAGACTTCATTACTATGTTGGGATAACGAGTCGCGAACAGTTGTTCGGCTATAACCGACGAGTTAAAGTTGAGAGACAACTCTGATCTGATCAAAATCGATCCTGAACTCAACTGCGTTTCCTCACCACGACTGAAATCTTTTCCAAAATTTCGGTCTCGAGCACGCGAATGCACTTATTGTAGTGATTGTGACAGAAAATTAGAGCAGGTTGGGGTGCACAGTTATAGCACTGACCTTTGTATGTACGCGTTCGCAAGTATTTTATTGAGCAAGCACCCTACACTAATTGTCGGAAATACTTCTTTCCTCAAATTTCTCGAGTATAAAAACTATACTCAAGGAATTAGAGGAAAAAGTATTTCCGAAATTAGTTCCATCATTTGAAAGCTAGAGCTGGTTTTTGAGGAAAAGGAAGAAAGATTGTGGTCGGGGCTTTTTGGTATTGTGTGGCTTGTGTACCTGAAGCTGATGCTGAAGCAGGCCAGGATGCTGCAGAGCTGTGGCTGGTAGGTCGTAAGCCATGGGCGTTGCCCACGCCTCTGTTCCTGTAGGGAAAAATGCCGCTGTGGTAAAGTCTTCTACAAGGGTTGAGAGACAAAACACATGTTAGTTATGTTATACACACACCACGGTTAGATCACTCAACTCTAACATTGTGCTATAATACTAGACGGCAGATGTTAGGGAAGGGTTGCGACTCAGGTAATCCCTTTGAATTTAGGGAGTTTCGTTTTTTATGACCCAAGTAGACAAGAGGTGCTTTATATACAATCCTTGGAAGCGGTGTCATGGGGTACACGCGATGACAATTTGTTTTACACTGTGTGAATGGGATTTGATGAACAGGGGATGATTCAATGCTGATCCGAATCAGATGCCGCTAACTAGGGAGGGTTAATGCCAAAACAAGGGATAGTTCGCCATAGCAATCATTACTAGCGATCTATAGGCAGGGTACACGGTTGTTAATTTCAAACAAATCGCTAATATACACTGCAGAGACAGTTTATTGTGACATTTCTATAGGACCGTGATAAATATTTCAAGCCTAATTCCCCAATGAACAGCCTTGGATCAATGGACTATCAGATATAGAGGGTATACACACAAACCAGCGATCCTCGGTGCATACACTCCCCACTGAGTCTTTACATATACTCGATTTACGGTCTCAGGACAGGTTGCCTAGGGACAGCCGGGTTGGACAGGGTTTGCCTTGAGGCTGTTTTCTAGGAGATGAAACTTGGTCTGTTAGCCCTCGAGACTGTTCCCCTAAGGGTGTGCAGGGTGCGATTTCTACTTGTTCGTGCGACCTCGGGGATAAGAGTTAAGCGTGGTTAATTCAATCCTAAACGAATTATTGGTTACAACAATATCACCAATATTAAATCTCGTGATACAGTTTAGTCAATACAGCATAGACTTGGCATTCATTCTAACAGACCGACAATACTGTTGATTCGTGCCATGCTTCGCACAAGAGCATCTGAATTGGCATGGGGATTCATACTCGGTTTCATGTACTTACGAGTTCCGAATGGAAGGAAAGCAGCTTGGGGTGCAGTGTTGTTATTATTGCTTGTCTTGGGTTTGGTTACTTTAGTGTTACTTTTTGCGAACTCCAGTCTCAGAGTCTGGGGGAGATCAGGGTCGAATCGAACCCCCTGCTGTAAATGTTTTCGCATGTACAGTTTGAGCAAAAGCGAAACTCAACTAATACATATAGAACTGAATCATCAATTCAAGAATTTTGGACTAAAACTGGATAATTTCCAATGGAATGAAACGGCGTTCTGTCCTTGCTCGGTAGAGAAAGAATCATTAACAGAAATCAAAACTAGCCAGGAAGCCATGATAATTCATTCCCAGATGTGTCGATATCCAAAATCAGTAAAATGGGTACAAATCACACAAATCATTAGCGCTTGGAAGGGCGGATGCTATATCAGGATCCAAAACAAGGAAAAAGGATTCTCTTTTTGTTTCAAGTATTTGACAATCTGT
>Ga0224511_10002202_pt1 | contig 12864 bp, 7 predicted proteins | sample SF_May12_sed_USG_2_FD_169988 | JGI IMG/M metagenome (GOLD analysis project Ga0224511, IMG submission 169988) | Sediment microbial communities from San Francisco Bay, California, United States - SF_May12_sed_USGS_8_1 | ecosystem: Environmental > Aquatic > Marine > Sediment | place: USA...
TAGATGTACAGATAAAATAAAGTTTCATTTCGATTCACTTTCATAGATGAAACTTAGATGTTGCATTTCATGCAATCTGGTAGACTTTGATTTCCCTTATGGTATCAATGGTATCTGGGCAGTGCTGATGCAATGCAACAAAAAGTTTCTTCTGGTCAGGACAGTAAGTCAGTGAGTAAGGGCACGAGATCTGGTCCTCCACTCCCAGCAGGGTGGACCATGTGTTGGTGGATGGCTGGAGCATCACGATGCTGTGGTTCTGCTGGCTGCACACCAGGATCTGGTCCTCTGTCACTGAGATGATGCCATGTGGGTCCTTCAGCAGTCGACTTTTGAACTTCTGGAGGATCTTGAGGTTTGCATCTAACTTTGTTATCATCTTTGTATCCCTGTCTGATATAAAAACTGATCCATCAGACACGGTACACATGAACTCTGGATGTTTGAAGTGCTTGGGATTCCTTCCATTGTCAAATTTTTCGAGAGATTGTCCATCCATTGATACCTTTTCTATCCATGGTCTCTGGCTATAGGACACCACTAAATAATTGCTGCTGGAGGTTATACCAAGTACATATTTACCCACAGTTACTACTCCACAAAGGGCCAGTTTCTTGTCCTTTACCTGAATCATCTGGATCTTGTCCAATCCCACACTCACTGCTGCTGTGTTCTCGTATGCCAGGCACATATTCCCTGGTTGATCCTCAAGCTCTACTTCACATAACTTTTCCCCTTCACTGCTGTCCAGCAGATGTACACGATTGCTCTCAGTTTCGGAGATAAGGAGTGTGTCAGGTGTCACAGCTGCTACATCTATGAAGTTAATTTCCATTAAATTTTCTTTATTTAAAACCAGGTCTGCCAGCTGCCTCTGTATAATGTCATTTTTGCTATTTACTTGGCCCATGTTCCACTGCATTCAGAAAAAAAAACACTTGATAAATTATTACTTACTAAATTATTATGCCTTTTTTTAAGCCTCCTCTAAATGCTGGTCTTATTGAGTAAGCATATGTCTTATAACGTGAGAAAAGATAAGCATTTGATAACACATTTCACTTTTATATCAGTTTTTTAATGGTGAAAGACATATTATATTTATTCATAAGAAAAAGGTAAGGAATGTACATTTCAAATTTAGACACACTAAATGAAGATAAAACCAACCAGTAAACACATAATTAATTATTACATACCTTCTGTTTGCAAAACTTCAATTCCGTGTTCTGGTAATGGTTTGAATAAATACAATTTTGAAATGTCAGTGTTTTTGTGTTTGTCTACAGAAGTTTCTTCATAATTTGATATTTTATATATTAAACCTTGCATGAAGAACAATAACTTCTTTGTGCAGTGATTAAGCTAAATCAATGCACCTTAATTAGCCTTTTATAGGTTCTTAAGTTTCTTTTGAAATACTGTCAACTGTCGTCATATCAAATTTCAAGGGACCATAGAAAATGGTTTGAGATATCTGACTTTAAGGATAGTTTGTGTAAATCTTTAAAAACTAATCTGCTACATGATGACTGGTAATGACAGCAATTCCTTGTTATATCTGCCATTGTAAATGAAGTTTCTGCAAGTGTGTGTGTGTGTGTGTGTGTGTGTGTGTGTGTGTGTGTGTGTGTGTGTGTGTGTGCGTGTGTGTGTGTGTGTGTGTGTGTGTGTGTGTGCGTGCGTGTGTGCGTGTGTGTGTGTGTGTGGTTTGCTTGTTTAAAGTGCTATAAGATCACTTACGCGACCTCTCATAGTAACTATTTACTTGCTGAGAAGGTCATGTCAACAAGTTCTCAATAACTGTTACAACAACAAATACAAACTGAAAATTTTAATAAGCGTTAATTGATTAAAGAAATTGTGTTCATTAAATTGGCTATTTAAACAATAATCGATTATTATGCCCCCGCCATTCGAAGAATGGTGGAGGGGTATTAAGTGTTACCCCTGTCCGTGCGTGCGTCCGTGCATGCGTGCGTCCGTCCGTGCATCCGTCCGTTATCAAAATGTGTTGGTGTCTGCTCAATAACTTTTAAAAGACTGCATCGATTCAATTAAAATTTGGTATGTTGATATATAATATCAAAACACAGGTCAAGTTCGATTTGGGTTACAATCCACTAGTTATTGACAGAGTTATGGGCCTTTGTTAAAGTGAAAGCACATTTAGCGGGGACATCCGTGTCTTATGCACACATTTCTAGTCTTTAAATTACCTGACACCCTGATTGCCAATAATCGGCCATAAAACTTGCGCCAAAACATTGCGAGTTTCACGGTAGTTGTGAAAATCGCTTTTGTTGTCGTTTTGCATCTTTTATCAATTTGGAGTTTGAGGAGGTATTTGATTTATCCTAAACACAGTTACCTATAAACATGTTAAACAATCAATTGCACTTTTTTTCGAATAGTGAACAGAATATTATCTTTCAGAGATGAAAGATGTATATGACGAATCATGCGATATGAATTTTAGGGATGAGACGATATGGCGATACATGTATATCGATACAGTATCGATATGGCGGCTCACGATAGCGATTAACGTTTAAACTTCCACAGTCTAATCAAATTCCAAGTATCTCAAATCTAACATTGTATTTTGTTTACTATTTACTATATTGTCATTTATATTGTTTAGAATAATTACATTCCATGGAACTGTCCTACATGTAAATACAGAAGTTTTTTAATAGAATCAAAATCAACAAGAGTCAAAAATTTCTTCACACTCTTATTCAAAACTTCAACTGTTCATTGTTTTTAACCAGGTTTTCAACGAAAATCCTGGTTATTAGATTGGTGAATGGCGGGCGGGCGGTTGGGTGGGCGGCTGGGCGGGCGGGCATAACCTAAATGGCGTCAAACTGAGGTTTCCGCTCAATAACTTTAGTTTGCTTTGGCCTATTGACACCAAACTTGCTATATGGGTAGCTTATATCAAGAGGTAGCTTGGGATTGCTACGCAGGTGTCTGTGATTAAGGTCAAGGTCACTATTACTAAAATAGAAATTCAGTTTCCGCTCAATAACTTTAGTTTGCTTTGACCTATTGATACCAAACTTGCTGTATGGGTAGCTTACATCAAGAGGCAGCTTGGGATTGCTACCCAGGTGTCTGTGATCAAGGTCAAGGTCACTGTTACTAAAAATAGAAATTCAGTTTTCGCTCAATAACTTCAGTTTGCTTTGGCCTATTGACACCAAACTTGCTGTATGGGTAGCTTACTTCAAGGCGCAGCTTGGGATTGCTACCCAGGTGTCTGGTATCAAGGTCAAGGTCACTGTTACTAAAAATAGAAATTCAGTTTTTGCTCAATAACTTTAATTTGCTTTGGCCTATTGACACCAAACTTCCTGTATTAGTAGCTTACATCAAGATGCAGCTTGGGATTGCTACCCAGGTGTCTGTGATCAAGGTCAAGGTCACTGTTACTAAAAATAGAAGTTCAGTTTCCGCTTAACAACTTTAGTTTGCTTTGGCCTATTGACACCAAACTTGCTGTATTGGTAGCTTACATCAAGACGCAGCTTGGGATTGCTACCCAGATGTCTGTGATCAAGGTCAAGGTCACTGTTACTAAAAATAGAAATTCAGTTTCCGCTCAACAACTTTAGTTTGCTTTGGCCTATTGCCACCAAACTTGCTGTATTGGTAGCTTACATCAAGACGCAGCTTGGGATTGCTACCCAGGTGTCTGTGATCAAGGTCAAGGTCACTGTTACTAAAAATAGAAATTCTGTTTCCGCTCAATAACTTTAGTTTGCCTTGGCCGATTGACACCAAACTTGGTGCATGCAACCAATGCAGCCAAAATAATGGCATCATTTTTTTCTTCACTGCCATCTTTCATTTCTTATTCCTGTCATATCAATACATGTACTTGGTTGAATCGTTGAAAACCTGGTTTCGTCGCATTGCGGCGCTTCTTGTTTTAACTTAGCAAAGAGATTTGTTTTATCTAATTCCTTTGTGAACCTTGCTACTGTGTTTGTAAAACAGTCTAGTCGAAGCATTCCTCTGTTGTGTTCATAAATAAAAGGATGTGAATATTGTGAATGTTTGTATTTTTACAATTATTATCCGTAGCGTATTGTATCGAAAATAACATTATTGTCTCCCTTCGTATCGTATTGTGTGATAACCGTATTGTCTCATTCCTAATGGATTGAACGCAGTACAAAAGCGTCATTGTTCATGTAGGTTCAAATGATGTCACGCGCTGGTAACCATGTTACAAATTTTAACGGCAGATGAAAATGATAGTAGGATCATTCCAACAGCATGGGTGTTGCGTGTACATGTGCACTCTTATTCCACGCAAGGATGCAGAAGTCAGGCCTCATAACGTGGCATTGTGGGAATTAACGCGAGAAGTTAATTTTGAGATAATTGACATATATCCCACTCTCGCAGACACCAACGGGGCACCCAACTCAACTTTCTTTTAAACTGACAAAATACATTAAATTTTCAATGCTGGCGCTTCAACCATGCTTGTCAGGCAATTAAATCGCCAAGTGCGCATCATAAAAGACAAACAAATGAATGCTGCACCATATAAGCTGCAAAGTAACAACCGTACGGTTGTTAACTACACCGACAATCCTTCATGTTCCACACATTGGCGTCAAAATTGGTCACAACAAAAGGCTATGGTGGAAGTGAATACGCTCAGACAAGTGTACAAAATCCAAATGAATATGAATCACTGCCACAAAACGAACACGGAAGTCGTTATGAGCAGAGACATTTCCATGACAACACTGCCAGCTTCGTATCCGCTTAATGCTGTTTAGACAGAACACAACACTCATTCGGACCCCCGTCTAGTCAGCAGAGCTCACAGAATAGTCCTATTGGTCAGCGGGTCTACTTTACTCCAACACGCAAAAGGGAGGGATGTGCCGGGCTACATCGGCGTGCATACATCCCACCGAATGGACACACACCACCCAGGAGAAGCCTTCGAAATATGGAACACTTTCAATCTGTATCCCATATGAACAGTGATGTTTATGCGTCTTTTCCTGGGTGCCAAAGCAGACATTATATTGACGTTCGCCAGTGTACTTACGCCAAACAGGATTGCAACATGGCAAAAAATGGAAATGATTTTTTAGAAATGTGCAGACAGACACTCAAAAACATATTCGAACTGCTTAATTCGATATGTTGCAAGTGTAACTTTTTAAGTTGTAGATGTGATTTTATCTCTATATATGATAATATCTCAATGAATACTCCTTCTAAAATTGTTTTCAGTATCAATCTAAAAATGCAAATAGTATTCTTTTTAACACTTGTTAAGTCTATAGATTTTATTTAGATCAGAAGAAAAAGAAATACTTTATTCTGCATATAAAGAGAAATCGACAATTAATAGCATATGTATTTAATAATAAGCATTTTTATCATGGTCCAAAATGTTTTTCTTCAATGTAATGGTATTACTGTTTCCACTATTATCTTTTCTTGTGATGCTCCCTGAATATTAACAGGAGCTGTTCACATACACATGTTTAGTATTGTCTTCTTAGTTTGTTTAACTCAGGAGTTTCTTTCTCTTACAATTTGTCTACACAACTGTCTTGTCTGGTGGTTTACTCAGTGGCTTTGGAAGCGAAAACGATTTCAAGTTTAGTCCAGACTGAATATGTGTTATAATACTTGCATATATGAAACTCATACCGTTGACACTGTGTGAGAATGTTTTGACTCAATTAACCAGCAGTGATTGTTACATGTATATTAATATTGTAAACAAACACATTCACACATGAAAAATTAAATGTACTCAAATGGAATAGAATTTCCTGATGTATATGGAAGTCATTTAAAACTCAAATGATATTAGGTTTTCATGTTAAAGTAACAGATAATATAAAACACATGCATTTAGATGTCATTAGATGTACATGTAAAATTGAGTTTCATTTTGATACACTTTCACAGTTTAAACTTCTTTATTAGATGTTGCATTTCATGCAATCTGGTAGACTTTGATTACCTTATTACTGGTACCTGATTTAACAAAGAGTTTCTTCTCATCAGGGCAGTAGGCTAGTGAGTTAGGTAAATAAATCTCATCATCCCTCCCCAGCAGGGTGGACATTGTGTTGGTGGACGGCTGTAGCAGCATGATGCTGTCGTTCTCCCGGCTGTAGCTGCACACCAGGATCAGGTCCTCCCTCACTGCAGTGATGCCTTTTGGCCACTTCAGCAGTGGACTGGTGAACGTCTGGAGGATGTTGAGGCTTGTATCTACCTGTGTTATCATCTCTCTATCAAGGTCCGATATAAATACTGACCCATCAGGTGTTGAACACAGGAAATCTGGACATTGAAAGTGCTGGGAATTCCCTTCATTGTCAAACTGTTTGAGCACTTTTCCACCCATTGATACCTTTTCTAGCCATGGTTTCTTTCTGTAGGATACCACTAGAGTGTTCCTGCTAGAGGTTATTCCACGTATGTATTTACCCACAGTCACTACTCCACAAAGGGTCATTGTCTTGTCCTCTACCTGAATCATCTGGATCTTGTCCAATCCCACACACACTGCTGCTGTGTTCCTGTCTGTCAGACACATCCTGCCTGGTGCATCCTGAAGCTGTACTTTACACAGAAACCGCCCTTTCCTCCTGTCCAGCAGTTGTACACGCTTCTTTATTCCATTGGAGATGAGAAGTGTGCCAGGAGTCACAGCTGCCATGTCTTCGAAGTAAACCTTTTTATCCAAGCACAGGTCTGCCATCTGCCTCAGTATTGTTATGGTCCGGTCTACAACATTGTGTAAAGCATATTTCTAATTTAGCAGTAATGATTTATATTTACTTGTTTTCATTTTCAAATACTTAATTTATTAATTAATAAAGTACCTGCAGGATCAGTACTGGAGACGAAGTCGGAACATTTGTCGAGGGCGTTAGTTCTTGTCCCAGGCCCTTTTGCGTATGATGAAGTTATCTTTCTCGCCTTGAGCAGCTGATGGTCTTTAAATGCTGGGTATTTCTTGTGCTGGCCCTTACAGCTTGTACACAGGTAGATCTGACAATCCACACAGTATGCAGTGGATCGGGCATTGGGGCACAGATGACAGAATATGGCATCATCTGTGGAGCGCAGTTTAACAGAGCTGGCTCTCCTACTGCCTATCGCGCCCATTTTACCACTGTATTCAGAATCAGAAAAGAGCCTTATAAATTATCATGACTATTTTGGCCTTAAATTAATGCCGGTTGTACCCAGTAAGCATGTTTATTACTTGAGAACAAATAAGAATTTGATAATGAATTTAATCTTTACATTGATATTGAAAGCTGGAAGTGATCTTCCAATTCTTAAGAAAAATGTAATTGAATGAACATTAAAACTAGACCTAATAAATTTAGATAAAACTAACAATTAAACACAGTTTAATTTTTACATACGTTTGTTTGGATAACTTAAATTCCGTGTTCTTCAAATGGGAAAAATTAATGCAAATAACATCTGATTGTCAACGCAGAAAAAACTTTCAATTGATATAATTTTATTGATATTTAACTATACAATAAATGAAGGACTACCTCTCTATGCAGTGGTTGAGCTGAATAGAATCTGGTAAATCGTCATGCTATGGGGATAGGGTCAATATTTACCTGACACAAAGAGTCTAACCTTCATAACATCTGCACCAGGAAGGTATGCATTGAGAATGATTGAACAAATTTTCCCAAACAAAAATAAAAACCCTGACATAACTGCTTTTTTACTTTTCTTTTTAAACTACATGGTGTTCTAGGAAGTTCACTTTGGCATAATCTTTTTCTCCTAAACCACAGTGCCTTCAGTCTGATTTTTTATCATTGTGTAGTAGTTCCTTTTTGTAGATCACTTTAATATGATTTTTTGGTAATGGATTAGATTTGAAAATGAAAAATTGATAAACTGTACCTGCTTAACTTGGCACCTGATCCTCCACCACTGGCATATTAGCAGCATTTATATGAAAGAAACTACAATGTAGAAATGTTTCTTTTATAACACCAAGTCTTGTCAAGTCTATAGATTTTATTAAGATAAGAAGAATAACTACTTGATTTTTGCATATGAAGGAAAAACAACAATTGATTGCACATGTATTTAATAATAAGCATTATTTATCTTGGTCCCAAATGTTGTTTTTTTGAATGTAATGGTATCAATGTTTTCTCTATTTCTTGTGATGCTCCCTGAATATTCACAGGAGCTGTTTACATACATGTTTAGTATTGTCTTCTTAGTTTGTTTAACTCAGGAATTTCGTTCTCTTACAATTTGTCTACACAGCTGTCTTGTCTGGTGTTTGACACATTGGCTTTGGAAGGGGAAACGATCTCAAGTTAAGTCCAGACTGAACATGTATTATAATACTTGCATATGTGAAACTCATACCATTAACACTGTGTGAGCATGTTTTGACTCAATTAACCAGCAGTGATTATTTTATGTTTATAAATATTGTAAACAAACACATTTACACATGAAAAACTAAATGTACTTAAGTGACATAGAATTTCCTGATGTCTGGAAGTAACTTAAAACTCAAATGATATTAGGTTTTCATGTAAAGTAACAGATGATATAAAACACATACATTTAGACGTCATTAGATGTACAGGCAAAATTGAGTTTCATTTTGATACACTTTCACAGTTCAAACTTTATTATTAGATTTAGTATTTTATGCAATTTGGTAGACGTTGATTATTTCAGTGGAAGGTGATGCAACAAAGAGTTTCTTCTCATCAGGGCAGTAGGTCAGTGAGTAAGGGTTAAGAATCTCATCCTCCTTCCCCAGCAGGGTGGACACTGTGTTGGTGGATGGCTGGAGCAGCACGATGCTGTGGTTGTAGTAGCTGCACACCAGGATCTGGTCCTCCCTCACTGCAGTGATGCCATCTGGCCACTTCAGCAGTGAGCTGGTGAACGTCTGGAGGAGGTTGAGGCTCCCATCTACCTGTGTTATCATCTGTGTACCTTGGTCCGATATGAATACTGATCCATCAGGTGTTGTACATATGTAGTGTGGAAATTTGAAGTGCTCAGAATTTTGTCTCATGTCAAACTGTTTGAGCACTTTTCCATCCATTGATACTTTTTCTAGCCATGGTTTCTTTCTGTAGGACACCACTAGAGTGTTCCTGCTGGAGGTTATACCAAGTACGTATTTACCCACAGTCAACGCTCTGCCCGGGATCAGTGTCTTGTCCTTCACCTGGATCATCTGGATCTCGTCTTCTCCCACACACACTGCTGCTGTGTTCCTGTCTGTGAGACACATCCTGCCTGGTTCATCCTGAAGCTGTACTTCACACAGCAACCGCCCTTTTCTGTTGTCCAGCAGCTGTACACACTTCTTCATTCCATTGGAGATGAGAATCGTGCCAGGTGTCACAGCTGCCATGTCTGCGATGTAAGCCTCTTCATCTAAACGCAGGTCTGCCATCTGCCTCAGTATGGACGTCTTCTGGTCTACAATTAAACATGTGAAGCATGTGTCTAATTAAACAAAATGTTTACTTGTTTACCTTTTTACATGAAAAATAATTATGAACTTTTTAAATATATTAGTAGTTTAATGACCCAACTGAGATCTGGTCTGGTGTAAATTAAAAACAGATGTGTTTAGGGCATAAAAGGGACATAAAGGTTGTCTTGATAATCTTCTTTCCATTGGTAATTTCTGTAAATCACACATTTACTTCTACAATTTGTCTTTCCCAATCACATTCTTAAAGAAATCAAAACAGAAATAGCAACTGCTAAGGCCAGGACCTGAGATGCATTTCATGACATTATCTGTGTCTGGCTTTTTCATTTAACAAAATGTAAGTTTTACGCAAATGACAATATATTACTTTTTCTTGTGTCCACAAATAACGGATCCAGGTAATTTTTTAATGTAACGTCTAGCTTAAATGTTCTTTTACCTGGTGGTCGAACAGCTGTGGAGGATGCAAGGCCAGTGCTGGAGATGAAGTCGGAACATTTGTCCATGTCGTCAGTTCTTGTCCCATGCTCTGTTGCGTATAATGAGGACATCTCTTCCCCCTTGAGAAGCTGATGGTTTTTGAAGGCTGGGTATTTTTTGTGCTGGCCCTTACATCTTGGACACAGGTAGATCCAACAATCCACACAGTATGCAGAGGCTCTGGCATAGGGACACAGATGACAGAATCTAGTATCATCTTTGGAGTCCAATGCGAGAGATGTGGACAGCTTTCTGCCAATGTGGTCCATTCTACCACTATATGCAGAAAAACACTTTATAATTAACTCTACGTTCTGAACTATTATTTATTAAGAAATATTATACTTTATTTCAGCCTTGTCTTAATGCTGATCTTGTTCAGTAAGCATACATGTATGTCTTTTAACTGAAGAAAACGAGTACTTTGGTAATGCATTTCACCCCTATATTGGTAGTTTAAGGGTGAAATTGATCTTCTGATTATTTTTAAGAAAAGTGTAAAGAATGAACATATCAAATTTGGATAAAATCAATTAAAATAAAACTTACAATTAAACACCAATTAATTTTTACATCCCCTTTGTTTGCCACAATTTAATTCCATGTTTTGGGAATGGTTTGAGGACCGGTAAATACAATTTTGAAATGTCAGTGTTTATGTTCCTACAGAGCTGTCTTTGTATACTGATATTGATTGATTTTCAACTCAACCTTGCATGAAGAACAACCACCTTTTTGAGCTGAATAGATTCATTTTAATCATCAGACAATGGTAAAAGGGTAAATATTTGTGTTACACAGCGAGACCTGCAGAATATCTGGACCAGGATTTTTCTGCATTTGGAAAAAATGATCAGCTATACCTGAACATAAATGAAAAAATGACCTGACTGCTTTTGTTAACCAGGTTTTCAACGAAAACCGGTTTATTGTAATGCTGAAGTCGGCTTGGGTGGTTGTCAACTTTTGGTTTCCACTCAATAACTTTAGTTTGCTTTGGCCTATTGACACCAAATTTGCTGTATGGGCAGCTTACATCAAGAGGCAGCTTGGGATTGCTACCCAGGTGTCTGTGATCAATAACTAGTTTGCTTTGGCCTATTGACACTAAACTTGCTGTATGGGCAGCTGACATCAAGAGGCAGCTTGGGATTGCTACTCAGGTGTATGTGATCAAGGTCACTGTTACTAAAAATAGAAATTCTGTTTCCGCTCAATAACTTAAGTTTGCTTTTTGCCTATTGACACCAAACTTGGTGCATGCAGCCAATGTAATCAAAATAACGGCATCATTTTTTCTTTACTGCCATCTTCCATTTCTTATTCCTTTCACATCAATACTTGGTTCAATAGTTGAAAACCTGGTTTCGTCGCATTTTTCAAAAATCTTCTCTTGAACCTCTAATGGGAAATTTACCAAACTCAACAGGAATGATCCCTGGGTGGTCCCCAACCATATTGTTTCTGATTGGTTGCATAAGTAGGCCACGGGGTCAAAAAATTGGTTTTCAAAATGCAATTTTCAAAAATCTTCATGTTTGAAACTACAAGGCCCAAAGCTTTTATATTTGGTATTAAGCATCATCTAGAGGTCCTCTACCAAATTTGTTCAAATTATGCCATTTGGGTCATATTTGACCCCTCTCCAGGGGTCACAATTTTTGCATTGAATTATATAAGGAAAACTACTTCCTCTCTTGAACCACTTTTGGAAATTTGACCAAACTCAACAGGAATGATACCTTGTCCCCTACCAAAATTGTTGAAATAGTTCTGATTGGTTGCTAGAAAGAATGTTTAAATTATGCCCCTAGTATAAAATGGGGCCCTGTCTGTCGGGCACGGGGTCTAAAAATAGGTTTTCAAAATGCAATTTTCAAAATATTTCTTGTCTGAAACTACAAGACCAGAGCTTTCATATTTGGTATATAACATTATCTAGAGGTCCTCTACCAGAGTTGGGGGGGTGGGTTTCACAATTTTACATTGAATTATATAAGGAAAAGTTCAAACGACATCTTCTCTTGAACCAAACTTATGGGAATTTGACCAAACTCAACAGTAATGATCTCTGGTCCCCTATCGACATTGTTGAAATGGTTTTGATTGGTTGGTAGAAAGAATGTTCGAATTATGCTCCTAGTATAAAATGAGGTCCAGTCTGGGGGGCATATCTGATTTATATAGTGTATTATAAGAAAATCTTCTTGTTAAAATCTACTAAAGTCTTCAAGAGTCCCTCTTGTTTGTAAAAAGTGGTTTCCGCTCATTTTCTTGAGAAGTTTCTATCACAGAGCTATCATATTTTATATACTGATTGGTCTTGGTGAGGACATGACCCTTACTGATTTTGGATTCACTAGGTTAAAGGTCAAGTTCAAACGGATCACTTGTTAAAAATGTAAACATGGTTTCCGCTCATTATCTTAAGAATTTTTTATCTCAGAGCCTTTATATTTTACATGCTGATTGGTCTTGATAGAGTCATGACCTCTAGTGACATTGAGGTAATAAGGTAAAAGGTCAAGGTCAGAAGGATTACTTTTGTAAAAAAAGTTTTCCCCTCATTATCTTGATAACTGTTTATTGCAGAGCTTTCATATTTCACATGCTAATTGGTCTTGGTGAGTGCTTGACCCTCATATGTAATGTGCTTATTGGTCTTAGTGGGGACAAGATCCTTTTGATGTTTACTAGGTCAAAGGTCAAATTCACAATTTCCACTTTTATAAAAAAATATCCAACTTGGATAACCCATTGTATAAAACCATTTTTAGGATATCTAACTTTTGGATAAAATAACCAGCTTTTGTGAAAGTTATCCAAAAAGATAACCTAAAACATGGTCATTTCCGGTCAATTTT
>Ga0224511_10002203_pt1 | contig 12863 bp, 9 predicted proteins | sample SF_May12_sed_USG_2_FD_169988 | JGI IMG/M metagenome (GOLD analysis project Ga0224511, IMG submission 169988) | Sediment microbial communities from San Francisco Bay, California, United States - SF_May12_sed_USGS_8_1 | ecosystem: Environmental > Aquatic > Marine > Sediment | place: USA...
GTGTTTTACCAAGAATAAATGTTATTATGTTTGTTTTGAATGTTTCAAGCACTTTTTCATTTGATCTTTTCTTTCAAAAGAAGTATTTTTGTACTAAAATAGCATTATTAATGAAAAAATGATTCCCCACACAAATTCACTGTCATCATGTTATGCATTGATAGCTAGTCACTTTTTATATCAAGATTGAAATATTTGTCAAAGTAAACATCCATATTATTTAATCCTGTATTTGTTTAACATTATAACATTGTAAAACATTGCTTTACCAACCAATATTATTCCCGTGTCAAAAAATGTATTTTACGTGACGAGTTGAATTTTACGTGACATATGTTTCAAGGGACTGCTTTGTGTGTTAGTACAATATATTCTTAGTTTTTCAAACTTAAACAATCGTGAAATTATCTTAGAAAGCTATTTCAAACAAAACATATTATAAATAAAGTGCATTGAAACAATATCAAAAGGTTTTGTACAGCCTTCCAAAATTCAAAATTTTACACATTGGCTGAAGCAAAAAAGACTTTTACACACAAGATGTAGAACCATTTTGCTAAATATCAGTTAAACGCATAAAGTAGCACCATAAAAAATGGAAACTGATATGCGCGTCAACCACTTATCACATTTTATTCGCAAATGTTTGTTATGAGCGTCACGTATAGATACAGTCACGTAAAATGATTTTCATCAATTTGGAAATAATTCTTAGACCTATTAGCTTTAAATATGTATTCATTTGACTCCAACGGTGAAACATATTGAGGGCCATTAAATGAAAGCTATCTTACCATATTATAACAGTGTGGTTGTCAAAAATAAGAGCGTCACGTATAGATACAAAAAAAGGACCCATATTAAACTATATTCTATCTGAATGCAATGTTTACTGTTATGTTGAAATCTATTTTGAAAAATGCCCTTTTCCATGTTTAAATTGGGGAATGCATGCTTTTAGATATAATTTTAAAGATAACAATGCATGTGTTACTTTTCCTGATAGCTTCATTTTGCTTAGTCACGTAAAATACACATTTTCAAGGACAAAATATAAAAGTAAAATTTATCAAGCAATGTATAAGCATTTTCTTATTATGACTCTTAATCAGTGAAAACATGTTCATATTTCAATATTTTGCAGTGGTAATGCTTGTTTAAGCCTAATTAAAATACTTATAGCATGTTAAGTTCAACAATTAAGTGTTTGGACAGGGCTTTTTTAGTGGGGTTGTGTCATGCCATCACCTATTTGAAGATGTAACAAATAGTATTTGACAACCTTTTGGTGATACAATTAAAGGATATGCCCTGTTGAACAAAAAAGTCACTTTAAACATAATTCTATATGAATTTGAGCTGTACAGGTGCGCAAATATACCCGGAACATGGTTTTGGCCGAAAAAATGAGAATGAATGAACAGTGACCTTGACCTTTGTCAATGACACATAGGTAGCAATCCCAAGCTGCGTCTTGATGTGAGCTACCCATACAACAAGTTTGGTGTCAAAAGGCCAAAGCAAACTTAAGTTATTCAGCAAAAACTGAATCTCTATTTTTAGTAACAGTGACCTTGACCTTCATGACAGATGCCTAGGTAGCAATCCCAAGCTGCGCCTTGATGTAAGCTACCTTTACACCAATTTTTGTGTCAATAGGCCAAAGCACACTTAAGTTATTGAGCGGAAACTAAATCTCTATCTTTAGTAACAGTGACCTTGACCTTGGTTACAGACACCTGGGTAGCAATTCCAAGCTGCGTCTTGATGTAAGCTACCCATACAGCAAGTTTGGTGTCAATAGGCCAAATCAAACTAAAGTTAATGAGCGGAAACTGAATTTCTATTTTTAGTAACAGTGACCTTGACCTTGATCACAGACACCTGGGTAGCAATCCCAAGCTGTGTCTTGATGTAAGTTACCCATACAGCAAGTTTGGTGTCGATAGGCCCAATCAAACTAAAGTTATTGAGCGGAAACTGAATTTCTATTTTTAGCAACAGTGACCTTGACCTTGGTCACAGACACCTGGGAAGCAATCCCAAGCTGCGTCTTGATGTAAGCTTCCCATACAGCAAGTTTGGTGTAAATAGGCCAAATCAAACTAAAGTTATTGAGCGGAAACTGAATTTCTATTTTTAGTAACAGTGACCTTGACCTTGATCACAGACGCCTGGGTAGCAATCCCAAGCAGCCTCTTGATATAAGCTACGTATACAGCAAGTTTGGTGTCAATAGGCCTAAGCAAACTTAAGTTATTGAGCGGAAACCAAAAGTTGATGCCCGCACGCCCGCCCACCCGCCCGCCGCCGACTTCAGCATTACAATAACCCGGTTTTCGTTGAAAACCTGGTTAATTATTGTGATAACATTAAGAAATCATGACAGGCAAACCAAAATCAGAAATCATTAAAATTTCATTCAACTTACAACTCCAGACTGAGCTTTCTTCAAAATGATGTCCACAGGCTCATGGCTTTCAAAGACAACAAACCCGAAGTTCTGAAATATTGAAAGGAAACAATTAACTAAATAGCAAGCTACATTGTAAACTTTAATTTAGCATAAACTACCAATTAGACAAAGATGGCTGTTCTTAAAGCTTTAACACCGATTTCTTTGCAAACTAGTTTTTGAGCAATCATATCCAGAAGAAACATGTAAATGCCCACCAAAAGAGTACAAATAATATGAAACAAAGCGTAATTTTTATTTATATCTAAGATATACTCAGTAATAATGTGACTCATTGATTACGTTGTTGTTCCACATTTATATGATGGTGGTACAGAAGACAAAACATCTAATAACCTTACCGGAACTTTTCCACTGCCACTTTTTGTGTTTATTCGTAGTTCAACCACTGGTCCAAACTCTGAAATTAAAAAAAAATAGTTTGCCATAAAACCACCATTATGTCTCAATGTCAGTAGTGTAACAAACATGATATTATAATGTTTCGAAACAAAAAATTGTCTTGCCAACAGCCTTGTCATTTATCAGTTTTTGACATTGTACAACATTTTTATTGCCTGACCAATGTATGACGGCCAAACAAGTGCCACATTAATAACATCAAATGGCATAGTAGTTTTACTTGAGTATCCGGGTATTCAATAAAGATATCCCTCTTTCTCGTGGATTCGGGGTTTCTCATCGATTCGGGACGTAACAAAAGCATCTCGAATCAACGTTCCTGTGCAGTATCTTTAATCCACGAACTACGCAAGTTCTACTTTGAACATTTTTCGACATGTGTAGATTGATAAACATGTGAACTAAACAGAGAAAATTATCTAAATATTTAATTACATTGGTCTTTTATGCCATTTTCATTCAGCATTTTACCTAATAGTCACTGTTTTGTCACCAAGTTCAATAACAAACAATGCTTATCTGCTTTGTTTACTTGCCATTCGTATTCAAGGGAAATCACTATCAATAGCTTTCCATTAAAACACCTTAAAACTACATCGCAGTTCAAATAATGTGTGCCATCATTGATTGGATTGTAGTCCAATTAAAAGCCAATTACGTCAAAATTCTTCCATGGTCCATTTATCATTCTGTACTTAAATCTGGGTTATAAGACAATGTACTGCATTCCATTGTCCCTCTACACTCACTAAACAAACAAAGATGATTGTTTTTATTTGTTCCAATCTTATCATTGTGAAAATATGTCAGTTTCCATTCAAATAAAGCTGTTTGTTTTGATAACTTCAATAGTATTCATATGAAATGTTTTGTGAACTGTTTAGTGGTGACTGGTGACCATCTTCAATACCATTGCAAACATTCAATTCTTGCAAAAATTGAATAGATTTTACTACAAATTACGTATAGCAAGCAACCTTCAATTTCGGAACCTAATTGTAAGCACATGTTCCAACCTACTGACAATATTCCCAGCAGCCAATCAAAAACCCCGAATCGATGAGAAAGACCTTGACCTTAGATTGTCAGCATGGCTGACTTATTCATGTGCGATTTTTTGTAAACATTGAGATATTTTGATGATTTTTTCGTTTGCATGTTATAGTTTAATGATATATAGATATGATTTAAAAAAAACTATTAATTTCAGTAAGTTTAATAGATATTATTATCACTTTTACGACATAAGCGCCCCGAATCAACGAGAACACAGCATATACGATTAGGATTATGATATCCATTGACATATCTGGTTTGGATTAAGTAAGTATGTATGTCTATTACTCTGAATAAATCATTAAGACTTAAAGACCAACAACTTAAGACACAAACCTTCAAAGAAGGTTTTGAGCTCCTCCTCGGAGACATTGTGTGGGAGGTTGCCAACAAACAGCTGGTGGCTGTCTGGGTAGCGGACCCCTCGCCTGTCACCGCCCTCCTCACGGCCCATCGACATTCGGTCACGGTCACGACCACGGTCCGAGCGATCTCTGTTACCCCTATGCAACACGCAATGATAAACCTAATATGGAATGGTACTTCTAAAAGACACTTGGTAAACATTATCACTTTTATCAGATATATTTAGGTAAAGAACATTTCATGACGAAGAATTCAAGTCTTTACCCTTAAAACTTAAAATAAAAATATTAACAGTTATTTGTTAAAAAGTAGGACAAGTATTTCTACCAGTATTTCTTTGGGCTTGTGAAAAAAGGAATGCAATTGATGATTATATAAAAATCATTTTATGAACTAATAGCCCACCTTGGTGCTCTTTGATCTTTGGGAGCTGTCGGACTTGTCTCCTGCTGCTTCACGTCTTGTCTGGTGCCGAATCCTGGGGCGGGTTTTACAGGGGCCTGGCTCTGTGGTGGCATCTGAACTGCCGGCATTGGGGCTCCCATGGAGTTCTTGCTCGCCAAGGCCGCCCATGAGAAAGGTTTGCTCTGAATAGGCTCTTCTGTAACAAAAGGGCAAAATACAAGCCATTCATTAAAACAAGAAATTACATAAATTAGATGATAAATTCATAAATGTCTTTAGCACTGGGTACAATCAACGAAGACAGTGTAGTTGTCACTCTACAAAAACTAATGTAAACGGCAAGATGCTCATCCTCGAATTGAATTTGACTTCATTGAGAAACATATACATTAAAATGGTCTTCCACACACATTTTCATGTATATGTTTCTCAACGAAGTCAAATTAAATTTGAGGATCACGCTGTCTACATTAGTTTTCGTTGAGTAACAACTACATGTCTTCGTTGAGAACCACAACCTGTGACGCTTTGTTTGTACCCAGTGTTTTGGGAACAATCAAATACAAAAATACAGAACTCAAACTGGTGACAGCAGATAACTCGTCAGCTATTCCTGAAGTTGCCCGAAGACACAAATTAAAAACATTTTTGCATATTTTTCAACATTTGAAAACAATATAAGAAACTACTTTGAGAGTGCTCAGTCACAGTCAGCATCAGCTGAACAAGCAGGTATATGACAGCAGGCTACCGTCACCTGACTTGTCCTCAGACGCAAATTACACACATCATTGCAAAGTCCAACAGACCTCTGTTCAGTATATTGAAAAATATCCAGTCCTGTCATGGCTTCTGAATTTGCTCAGTCACAGTCAGCATCAGCTGAACAAGCAGATATATGACAGCAGGCTACTGTCACCTGACTTGTCCTCAGACGCAAATTACACACATCATTGCAAAGTCCAAAAGTTTAGCAATAAAGGTAAGTTTTGATGTTCTTAATTTTCAAAAACTACTTTTAGAGTGCTCAGTCACAGTTAGCATCAGCTGAACAAGCAGGCATATGACAGCAGGCTACTGTCACCCGACTTGTCCTCAGACGCAAATTACACACATCATTGCATCATTTTAAGTGTACTTCTCAATATAAAATCATTCATTTAAGTTCCTGCTGTGGTTGTTCAAAAGAGTATTAAAATTATAGGAGTGATTGTATTAACCAATAATGTGTTAATAAGTTAAAGTTTCACAATATTGGGAAATAACATGGCTATCGATACTAAAAATACTATTTCTTTCTTAAAGGAAGAAGACCTGATTGATATAATTTTAAACCTATAAATATGTATGCAAAACAAGCTAACAACTACAACATACACCATAGGTTGCCACAAATGTAAGCACACAGTAATTAAAAATTAAGGTTAAATATGTGATCTACATTTTTTACTCTGCCCAGGCTTCGAAAAATCCACTCCCCCAACTCCCAGGTCGGGCGAGTAGATTTTTTGCATCACTCGCCCAGCCGGGCAAGTGCTTTCCTCCCGGTCCGAAATAGTAATCCTGTTTAAAAAGTCCGACACTGGTTTCAGAAAGCAAAACAATTTGCTTAACTAGCCCAAACTTTTACTCTAAGAAACATGAAAGCCGTCTTCCGGTACTGTATAAATCAATGTCAATTTGTTCGGCTGCGCTCGATTTGTATAATACGCTCTGACCCCATCCCCCTTTTTATACAATATATCCTAATGTTAAAATCTTTGCGTTGTGGTGGCAGTGTGGATTTAACCTGTCCCACTAAAGCTCTAAAACCTTCTGTTTTTCTAGACAGCCCAGAACGTATCATTCATGTGCCAGTGGCCACCTACCCTGGATGTGTTGGGGCTCCTCTTGGGGTTCAGGTCTGGCCTCCTCCTTGGGGGCCTCGTACGTGTCCAGACTGGGGGCTTCCTTTGTCTCCTCCTCGGGCTCAGACTTGGGCGATGTGGGCGTGTCTACTGGCTCCTCCTCCAGTAAGCCTGTACCGTTGCTGTGGAAGAGTTTTGATCACAAACATGAATATCATGTTTTGAAATACTTAATGCAGTTTATAAATTCAAAACCATTTTTGTTTTACCAATAATAACATTCAATCTATCAGTTCTTATAAATTTCCAATTTTCTTTTATGTAAAGGATAAATTTGGAGAACAACTAACAAAAATTAAAGTTTGAAAATTTCAGCGCATTGAAATGCACAAGAATAATGTACTTTAAATTTTAAAATGTGCTTTAAGACAAGCATATAAACCTGAGGGAGGGAGTGTGCTGGTCGAAGTACTGCTCTCTGTCCTGAATCATGTCACTGCCTGTCACACCAACTGGCTCCTGGACATCACCCTCCGAGTCTGCAACATATTTGTACCAGGTGATCAATTGTTGTGTTATAGTGGATGCCAAATTATCAACACATAATCACATGCTGGAATACTCAAGTGCAATTGCATGACATTACTATGTTTTATAGCCTGGCTTGGGAAGGAGAATTATGCAGTATAAAAAAATATCCACTATCTTGTCTCTACTTATATATTTTTTAATTTGCTCAGTCACAGTCAGCATCAGCTGAACAAGCAGGCATATGACAGCAGGCTACCGTCACCTGACTTGTCCTCAGACGCAAATTACACACATCATTGCAAAATGCTTTTAATAACAAGAGGGCCCTAGGCCATACACCTTTAATTTCAAGTGAAGGACGGATTTTTTTGCATCTGCATGTTCAAAAGCCTATTTTTACCCCATGACAGAAATTTTAAACAAGCAAAACCATTTTAGCCAGTTTGGTAATGGGACAACAATGCTTGTTTGACAGAGGGTAATTATATAAAAAAAATGTTTATGAAGTTGTCTTAAAGGGACACCACTGAGGTTTGGTCGAGTAACACACTGAAATAATTTTTTTGAAAATCTATATTTTCTTGTATTTAGTGTATCAAAACTTATTATGTGGTACCTTAATATGTCCTCTATCGATTTGGCATCTCAGTTTAAAATTGCAATGTATCTGTTGAATATGAACAGATATAATACAAGTTTTAAATGAAATGCCAACCCATAAAGGACAATGAAGGTACCACAATATAGACTGCTATGTCCAACAAACAAGTACGTTACACGACCAGACCTCAGTGAAGTCCATTTAACATTGCCTGAAAATAAATGATTAAATCATCTAAGTATTTTGAAAAAATGTCCACTGTTCAGTCTTAGCTTATATATTTTTTATTTGCTCAGTCACAGTTAGCATCAGCTGAACAAGCAGGCATATGACAGCAGGCTACCGTCACCTGACTTGTCCTCAGACGCAAATTACACACATCATTGCAAAATGGACAGACCTCTTTAAAATTGTGTGGGCTAGCAACCATTTTCCCATTTATATGATTTGATTACCTTGTGCATCATCCTGGATCTCAATGTCGGAGTCATTGTCGTGGAAAACCTCGTCCTGGTAGCGGAAAATGTCATTGTGCACGTAGTACTTCTTCGGTGACTGTGGGGCCAGCACAAATGTCTGCATGAAGCGACGCATCTGTTGCCCGTTGTTGGACAGCTCTCCAGTCACCTGGTAACAACAATTGGATATTACAGTGACTTCCTTACAAGTCTTCCTTATACATTTTTAACTGTTCAAAATATTTAAGATTGATGTTTGGGGGTAGAAATTGGAATTATCGATATTTCTTGGTAAGTTTAAACAAGAGGGCCCAGAGGGCCCTGGGTCGCTCACCTGAGGAAAACGTCAAAGGTCACAGTTGAGCCAATAATAGAGAACCCCAGGGGCATAATTTGAACAACTTTGGTAGAGGACCTTTTGATGATGTTATATATTAAATATGAAAGCTCTAGGCCTTGTAGTTTCAGACAAGAAGAATTTTGAAAGTTTTATTTTAAAAACCTATTTTTTGACCCCGTGACCTACTTATGCAACCAACTGGAACGGTTTGAACAACTTTGATAGAGGACCACCCAGGGATCATTCCTGTGAAGTTTGGTCAAAATCCAATAAGCGGTTTCAGAGGAGATGTCGTTTAAAGAAATTGTTGACGCACGCACGGACGGACGGACAGACGACGGACATTGAAGGATCACAAAAGCTCACTTGAGCACTTCGTGCTCAGGTGAGCTAAAAAAGACAATTTTCATACTAAAACATAAAATCAGTAACTTACAGGGTAGATTTACCACATACGGTAAAATATCTTTTAAAGTAAATATGGGATATTATTCTGTAGACATAAACTGATGGTATACCAGCCCTTCCGATGAAAAATGTAAACAAAGCATTAAGAGGTTACCTTCGATATATGAAATAATGTTCAAATTCCTTTTTTATCAAATACATGTTTAACTTATTTCACCAAGTAAATAAACAAACTAACATAACAGTATTTACCTGCACAACAACTGCGTTACCCACGGTTGCCTGGCTGTCGACTTGACGAATCTTAGCATGGCAGTCACGGAAATCCAGCGACATTATTTTCTTGTGAATCTCCTGAAATATCAACAACACAAATACATGCAGAACATGGGGATTTTAGTTCATCAACAGCTGAAAAGCTCTTTCTTTAGATTATAAAAATATACTGTTAACATATAAAATGAATCCCAGCAAGTTGTCAAATATCACATACCGGCTGGCCGATGACTGGCGGCTGCTCTTCTCCAGCCTTCTCCACTCCTCCATGGACAAAGCTGGAGTTGTGACTGTAAAATCTGTAACACACAGAAGAATGAATATTTAATAGGTACAATGTAACAACTGAGAACAAGAGCAGTCTGTTATCACTTATCAGCACTAGATAGTATTTTCTGTTTGATATTAAGAAACCTGCCCCTTATCACACATATAAACCTTAATAATCAAGGAAGATGACCTTGCAAGGCATTGCAAGGCAATGCATTTGAAAAGTAAATATAACAAGATAAATGATAAACTTTATTGGTAAAACAATACCTCAAAACATACTTTTTACAACTTATTTTTATTACTTGATCATTTTTGATGTTCATTTTTTTAAGCATTCTGTGGAACATGATATATACAACTGTTTTGTCATAATGTTATAAATCCAATTAAATTGAAGGAGTTAGAAGTAGTTTTAGTTGTATTAATAGTAGAAGTACAAGTTTTTAATGGAAACAAACCTTGTTTTCACAAATGACTGTACATATGTTAAGAATCTAACCTGTGTAGATGCAGTGGGGCCTCGTGCAGCAGGGTGTAGTACTGCCTCACAAATTCACGGCCAACGCACTGAGGACTAGGAGTTTCCATGACCATGACGCACTTAATACAAGGAGCTTATAACTGAAACAAATTATACATCTTTTCTCCATAATTGCTTATTTAGATATATGCCTTTCTCTAGACAATATAGAACAATAACTTAAAAATTAGTATTTTAATACTTTAAAAAAATCATCACATGGTTTGAGTTTATTATTAGGCTTAAGTTATCGTTATGTCTATTGCGTAAGTATTTCTATACCATTACCTTCCCTGACAACTTTAAATATTAAAAGTTCTAAAGTGCCTAGTCTCAGAACTGATGCCAAAATACGTTTTTTTCATTGCATTTCACTCCATTGGGTATCAGTTTACCTCTGTGTCACTCAATTATTTGCGTTTCTAGTTTTAGAAACAATTGATATTGGATGAAATTAAACCAAGTGGTTAAAAGTAAGTTAAAAAACATGGTTGACTTTCTTAATAGGCTGACGTCATAACTCTTAACGGTCAGTAAGTACCTAGTTCTGACTTTCATAACTACATTTGTTTTAAACAATCTAACAAGTGCTTACTTTGAAGTGGGGTTTAATAATGTCCGAGAATGATCGTTTCTAAACTAGAAATGCAAATGGTTGAGTAACACAGCGGGGAAATCCGATACCTAAAGAAATGATATGCAATGAAAAAACATAATCAAGCATCAGTTCTGAGACTAGAAAGTACCAAGATGTTCCGAAAAACAGTTAAGTTATTAAAGTCAGAACTATAAAGCGCCATGCCAAGTTCGCATTATGAAGGTCAGAACTAGTGGAACTGTGTTTGTTAAAGTGTGATGTATAGTATTTATTATCACGGAGAAAGTTTGCCATACTGGGCTAAAACCATTGACTCTTGGAATAGCAGTCATGTGCTCAACCAAGCCAACAGGCAGCAGAAAAACCTGGACAAAGAGGGTCAAAATGCTCTTGCTCATAGAAAATAAGAAATGATCAAATTCAAAAGAAGTGAACAATGTCAATAAGTTTTAATTTGTATTTTACTTAGGAATGTTCAAGTCCTTTTTCGTTTAGCGTGTTTGCTTCACAGAGTACATTTTTGTTTGATATTGATAACAATCGAAGGCAAGTCGGGATAACTGAGAACCGGCAAGGCAAAACAAAGTCAACAGAAAGTGCAAAAGAAAATACTTACTATATATGTTTTATAAACAATGGGTGATGAAACTATTAGAAATACATTAGAAATATAAAAAAGAAATCACAGATAAAGAGAAATTTTGTGTTTTCTTTCTCTTTTTTTCGGTTCTGCAAGCATGCGTGTGCGCAGCGAATATTCTTATCTGACTGCGCATGCGCAGCAAAATTCTATAAAAAAATTAAAGCATATTTAAAATATAGTTTAATGAATTTATTCGTGTTTGAAAAGAGAGAGCTGTTAATTCCTTCAGTCGGTTCTAAACAAATAAAAAACAAATAATATCAAAGGGGTATCTATTTAGTTTCAAAGAATTCGGAAATGTAAAAGCATGTTCTATATTAAGTTTTATATAAGCGTTTTTTTATTTGGGTCCTATAACAATATTTTTTTGCGAATTTATACTCTGCTTTAGCTATGCAATATGCGTTTTAAATCAAAATTTTGTTTCATTTTTGTTTAGCTCAAGCGGTTATCATTTATAATATTAACCCTGACAAATTATTTATTTTCGAAACTACGAACCTCATTAGACAACTAGCACTGCGCATGTCTGTTACCAACAGCAACAATTAGTGAAGAAAACTTTTTACAATTTTAATTTTCATTGCTTTCGTTGACCGTCAAAAGAACAAGTATGGCTGGAACCGCTTATCACATGGAAGCTCTTCGAAAAGCCAGAGTAATCGAGAGAAAAACAGAAGCGATGAAAAATCTACGTGAATCTGCTGGACAGGTGCTTTGCAGATTTTTTTTTTAAAGATTCAAACATAATTTTGTTGTTTTGTTTTCTTCTGTGTTATGTTTGCTTCTATGATACTATGTTGTTTTTGTTTTACCTTTTTTGGACAAATTGGTTCTAAAAACCTTTATTTGTCATTATATAAAGGCATTAGCACAGCCCTTTGATCTAGATTTTGACGTTTTCACGGTTTTGTGGCCAATTATTAGGGTACTCAAGATAAAGCTAAATAGTGCTCAGCTTAAAGCTACAATTATCTTATTAATAATTGTTTTGTGTGTTATATGTATACATATATGTTTAAATAAATATAGAACTAGTTGGCATCTAGATGTTTACGTGTAAACAGGTGGTTCAAATTCAACCTTTTTGTAACTGAGTAGTGATTGACAAATCAGATGAATTGTTTTACATAGATCAATGTTAAAGATGCAAGGTCCTTATTTTAATACCCTTATAACTGGTCACAAATTTGGCAGTATGTGAAGTAAACCAAATGAACTAATGTGTTTTTGACAAAAAAGTAAAAACACAACACAACAAAAAGCAAACTTAAAATGCTTGCAAGGCCATGATTTGAACCCAGGACCTCTTGCACCACAGTCAAATGTGTAACCACATGACCACAGAGTCAATTGAACATTTTAATTGAAATCAAGATATTTAATTGTAATGGGTCGAAACATAAATAAATGAAGCCAAATATGCAGCCACACTTTTTCAACAAAGGCGTTATTCAAAGTCGTTGAATTAGTTCCAAGCAATAAATTACGCATTACACTAGCGGATCCAGGGGGGGGGGTGCACCCAATTTTCATTTTATACCTAATTGTATTAGAAATATGGCAAAAGAACACGCTAAAAATGACTTTTTACGAATCAACCCTGAACATTTTCAATGATCTTCTTCTTCTCCCCCCCCCCCCCCCTCCCCCCCCACCGCAA
>Ga0224511_10002204_pt1 | contig 12863 bp, 9 predicted proteins | sample SF_May12_sed_USG_2_FD_169988 | JGI IMG/M metagenome (GOLD analysis project Ga0224511, IMG submission 169988) | Sediment microbial communities from San Francisco Bay, California, United States - SF_May12_sed_USGS_8_1 | ecosystem: Environmental > Aquatic > Marine > Sediment | place: USA...
GCATGCTGCACATTTAATTGATGGGTACTTGTTTTTAAGCTTTGGAGCTTGATGTGCGGTTGCGAAGCTATAGTGGAAAGTGTTGTCCTACTTTGAATTGGAACAGCTCATGTGAATGGTTGTTGATAACTTCTCTATCATAACTGTGTGGAGTGTCATTGGTTTCTTTCTGCGCGTGCATGGATTCATGGTTAACACATGAAAAATATTTCAGAAATGGAGACCGTTCTGTGAGGATTTCAAGGGTCATGTAGAAGAATACAATTTTGCTTCTCTGATTCGGGCAGATTGCAGGCGGGATTACGCCGAAGATAACGCCTTCATAGGTGAGCATACTCCTCTCATTAGGTCACCTCATCCGCTATAAAAATGCTTGGACGCCGTGTAGGTTGTAGCAATTCATTCTGAGCGTGTTTTTTGGTATCAGATTTGTCAGCAACCATATTTGGGATGCTGTGTTACCTCTCAGGTTCTAGTCCGAACCCATGTTTCCTGGTGTTCACTTTATGTTATAAGCGTTTCCGAATCTGCAGCTCTGCTTTTAGGATTATTCACGTTTTGATTTTTGCAGTACCAAAAATACAGTTCCTAGCTTTGGAGATTGCGAGAAATAGAGAGGGTCACAACAGCGGGCTTCGAGAACTGAGCCACAAGAAAAAGCTTTCCAAAGATCAATGACGAAAGCAGTGAATGGACAGGCGCTATAGCAGTATCATAATATCAGTCAAGTGACATTATTTATATGCTCCCACTGGTCTATCACCATCTCCATTATAACAACTGCTGAGGAGAAGGAGTTTCCATTCGTGCTAGTTTATGTATCTGGATACGGAGATGCACGATCATTAGAAGTTAATAACCCCAAATAATGTGGGTACCATCTTTAAATTGTCAATACTTCTTGTGAGTTGGGCAGACCATTGCTTCATATTTTGGATGTCCTGGTGAAGCTTTGTTTCTGATTCCTACAAAAGCAATTCAATACTATGAAATAAATGTACTATGTACATGGGCGTATAGGGTCATACCAGTTTGTAATTCTAGATTTTTCTATCAAGCGCGCCACATATCGGACAGGTATTGTAAGAAAATGCGCTTCCAGCGTACACTTCATTCCAGCTTTGATTGTAGTCATAACTTCCTGTTAGTCTTATCCAAAGTGAAGAGAGAAGTTGTAGCTGCTCTTTGTGAAGTCTAGACAGTCATGGACTATACCTTCAGTGTCGTTAGGTCTTTCTGAAGTCCAGCATGCAGGTCCTGAAGTTGCTGAGCATTTTTTCGTAGCATCTGAAGCTCTATTTCTCGTTCGCTATGTTTCCCCATTAACTCTTCCATGAATCTGTTTATGTCGAGGGATACATCAAGCCCTACATCGAAAAAGAATGTTCTTATTTGATAACAGACGTTTCCCGTAAAAAAAAAGCACGTAAATTACTGAGCGCGATACACACAAAAAGCGACAGCCAATTTAATAGCAAAGGTGAAATTTTTTTATTTACCACAAGGAATCACACTTATTTTTCCATGCTCATGCGAAAATTCAGTTCTACTAAAGTAAGGATGAAGTTCATGTAGAACCAGTACCTTCACTGAATGACCAGCTGGTGCCTGCACTGACTGAGCTTTCTGCCTCCGTGACTGGGGGTGGCTGCTTCTCTTTGCGTTGTTCATTCAGCTCTTTACTTATTTGCTTGAGATGTTTACTGCTCAGTAAATGTTCACTCTTGTTATGTTGGTTAGAGAAATATTGGTCGCATATTCGACAATACAACAACTCATTCTCGGGTTCGGATAGACAATTCTTTTCAGCTACAGCAGAAATGGGGCATATAGGTTTAGAGACGCCGATGCAGCCTCTAGTGAATCTGCAAGGCTCGGGCACAGGTTGACATAGTTGAAGCTTAGAGCCTACTCCATTCTACCAAAGTACCGCTGGCTGCGTGAAGCGTTGTAGCACAAGTCTTAACACTAGTTATATAGTTAAAGGTATACAGGCAGACAATTCTCTAGCGTATGAATGGTATTTGATGCAATCTTGGACATTACCACAAGCTGCTTACCTATCTCTTTTTTTCTCTTCATCATGGTCTGATACTCCTCCGATGTTTTGAAACCTTGCACCTCCTCCTTAAACCGCTCCATGTCGGCCTGGGCTAAATTTAAATATTTGGTCTACAAAATAAATAAAATAATTATAATTGGAATTATTTTTCTGTCTTTGACAAAATGAGATACAACAATCTAGCAGATCTGAGATTGAAAAAAAATCACAAAGTTGTTCTGCGAGGCAAATACCGGAACACCGTTCCTGGTAATGCAACCTTTCAGTGTCGGTTTTCACCTCGACTGCAGCTTTAGTTGTGAAAGCTGTACATAGGTAAAAAGTTATTATCTCATTTATAAAAAAAGTGTTCTTTTAGTGGACTTGAATTTAATTACGAGAAGACAACTCTGAATGGGCATACGTGCTCTATGATTCATCCAATGGTTAACATTCAAAGTCACTTTCTCCACTTAGTAATTCTATCAAATGAAAATGAAACGAAAATGACAGATTTCTACAATGTATCAGGGACATCGTCTCTGGCCCTGACGAAGTGGATATAAATTAAGGACACCATACAGTAAAGGATGTGGTGGGAAGAGCTGATACTCTTAGTGAGATCTGAGGAACGAGAGTGATCCGTATACCTTGCGATCCACATCCATCTCACTCCATTCCGTTCCTATCATTCTAGTAACCTCTGCAAATGTGTACATGGGCCACTCTTTTTGTATTTCTTTTCGACGTTCTTTGGCAAACAATAAATATCTACAAACAGGAAATACATCCGCAACAACTTTATCCCAACTTTCTAGTTTGGGATGCTGAAAAGTTGCAGTTGAATTTAAAAGCAAGAACAAACAAAACCCAGAAAGAGAGCTAAAGTAACCTCAAGCTGATATAAATTTTGCAAAATGTTTCCCATTACCTTGCAACTGGGATCAGAAAATAGTACCCAACATAAACTTCACCATTTCTATTATAAAAAGTTACCTTAAGCTCTGCTTGTTTCATAGACCACAGTAACCACAAGCCGTATAAGCCTGTGGACCAGATGCTTGAACATGATTTCATGGCAGTTGCATTATTATATCATTTCGCCGGTCTCGTTTGTACGTCATTTCGCCCATCTGTTCTAACACTATCGTTCTCTTCGGAAGACCCAGGAGAAAGTTTTCATTTAATTGTTTCGGCTGCAGTTATCTTACCCACTAGATGGTGGTTTTACTACGCATCGTTTGCCCGGATCTAACACTCGCTTCCTTCCTTTAGGCCATCCTGACTTGGGCTTGGGCTTCTGTAAAATTAAAAATAGTATGAGTCTCCTACAAGGTTCAAGGTGAAGGAAAATCTGCAGCGAAAGTCTCTGATGCCAAATTTTGTTGGGTCCGGTCTACTGTACACAGAATCAGTTTGAGTAGGGTTCTGCCCAACATACATGGTTCAGGGGGTCTGTTTGGAGACATAGGTAAAACAGGTTCCTTTGAATGTATTGATATCCTAAAGAGCCTCGGGGCCTCTATTAGTCATGCACAGAGCAGTACAGTTTACCACTCACTAGTATAAATGCCATAAGAAAATATCTGTTCCAATCAGAAAGGCAGAGAGGATAGCTGGTTAGCTACGGGTGATCACATTGTTCTTCCGAAGTGCATGTAGTGATAATAGCGCAGGCCTAACCTCTGATGGCTGAGGATCTGTCTTTTCAGGCAAGGGACCGATCTGTCTCATATCAAACAGTTGCTCTGGTGCATTTGTGATGACTCCATCAGCATTCACAATAAGATTACCTTCAAGTAATACACTTATTTGTCAGCATTCAGAGCTAAAATGCTTGAGTATTCACCAGCATCAACTTGCACTGTAGGTAGGAGTTTTAGCGCATGCAAACAAAAAATCAGAGGTTGGTTGTGTGCAATATGAAGAAGCATTTACAGATAGCCTTTCAATATAGATAACAATCCCGTCTTTGACGGATATATTGAAGGGGTTAAGCCACGGTCGATAATAGACACACTTTTAAAGTTGTGTTCTCCATTCTTAAAAGGAGGCAACTCTACATACATTGCAGCGGTAGCGAATGCTTTTCAAAAAATGAATATCGGCAACTCAAATCACTATGGCCCCAAATAAAAAGAAAATGGGATCTAATTACTAAAACTTAGGAACCAAATGATCTTTACTCCCTCATAACATAGAGTAACTCGAAATTGAACGTACTATCAAAGAAAACTGGGTTTTTCCTTGCCCAATTATTGCACAATACCGGCACTAACGCTCGCTGACTGAGGTGAAAAACCGCACTGTGAAATCCTAATTTCTATATTTTGGTTTCACATTATCTCCATTCAGACTTGTATAACTAAAAGTCTAGTATGCACCTGCAAGGGATGTTTCTAAACATCAATGCATAAGGCGAGAAATCAACACAAACACCAACAGCTTGGTTTAAATTTCCTATTACGAGACCAATTGACTAATTTTGTTGTGTCAACGGTCTGAAAGTGCGTAACCGAGGGCTCTAAATATGCGCATCAGATAGGGCTCTATCTAAGCCTCTATTTGAGCTGGGTCTTGGGCCCATATGTTCGTGGTAGACTGCAGAATCTGCAAACAAGTGAAGACACATTTGGGCATGTCTGAACCCCTTCAACTTCATTCCAGTAAAATTGCCTAAGACAAATCACTTAGTTCATCAATATATAACTTATAACACTTACCTAATGAGTATTGTTGCAGTGTGTTGTTCGTTAGGCCTGTTAGTCCGTCACCCTCTCCTTGAATACAAATAAGTCTACAAAAACAATTTTGCAAATACCTCTGTGGCACAGGCTTAACATATTACATACATTGTTGTACAACAGAAGAGTGGTTTAGAGTTGCCCTCCTTTCGAGCAGAGATACTGCACAATATAAAGTAATCTACCTGTTATTTCCGCCTACATCTATCAATTGAAGAACGCCATTGGAAAGGTCAGATGTGCCATTCTCCAACACTCTATATGACACAGCTTCACTCAGGTCTTGGTCGATGCTACCAGATGGCATACTGAGGAATGCAGAGGCATCTGGCAATGATTGTTCTGATGTAGGTGTGCTTTGTATATAGTCCGTGCCCGCAGCTATACGCGTTGGGTTGGTTGATGTGACGGTAGATGCTGAATGACTAGCCTGAGTCTCATAGATGGATGACTGTGATGGTGGCGCAATGAGATCAATATTGGAGATGGCTCTACTTCGCGCCAGGATTTCTGACGCAGAAGGTTGAGCATGGGCACTTATATTGGTGCTTAAGGATGGCAAGTTTTCCTCAATCATCAGAGGATTTCTTCTGACAGTGCAATCATTCTTGGCAGACGATTTACCATCCGTCAATGATACTGGAGCAGTAACCATTTTCAGGAGCTTCGGGATGGTGGTCGCATTCCGAAGCGAAGAAGTTGAAGGAGCATGGCTCAACGAATGGGTTACTTGGTCGGCTTGGCCTTGGGCTTGAGTAACCGGTAATGACGCGGTTAATTCGGAGGAGCCGGTGTAGGGGGATTGGGAAATAGGATCGGTAATAGACGATTTCTCCATGCAATCAGAGCCAGAGTCTAAATGTGATTGCGATACATGATAAACAAACGACGCGTGATGATCATGATGATGATGGTGTGACTGTGAGTGTGAATGTTGTTGAACAACATGGCCACCGGAGTGTCCAGATGCCAATACTTCATTGTATGCCTTATCGTCTTCTTGAACACCTTCTTGGTCTATTAAATGTAGCTCTAAATACTCGGAGTTAGTCGTCAATAAGCGTCTAGGGTCAGATTTTCCGAAACAAGCCTGCTGTTGAACCGACACTGGCATCTCCAAATCCATTTTCCTTTGTGACCTTGACATTAAAGTGATTGAACCGCGGAATAACTGTGGATTGAACTCTGTAGCCTCTAAACTGAACCAGAGCCCTTTAGGGCCCTAAAGGGCTCTGAACTGACCTATAACACTGACCCATATTCTAGTTGTTGGCCTTGTTAGGACAAACAGACAGACAATCAACCGGTGCGGATATCGACTCGTTTCATTCCTTCAAAAACATTGTCAGGTATGAGGCGTATGTTGCCGGACTTGCAAAATAATATCACGTGACAAAGAGACCATAACAAACTGAGAAGAAAGCGTGGAATTTTGCGAAGAATCAAGCTACAATATTCGACTTTAGCTGCAATAGTGTTAATCAACATCGTTCACTGTCACCGGCTCTGTCAAGAATAACTATTGGCGTTTCAAAAGCATAGTGCAGAACTCCAAACTATCATAGGAATGGCTTCTGGTGATGCAAATGAAAGCTCAATGAGCGGCATCGGTGGGGAAGATGGCGGCCGAAACGTGTTGACCGCGTCAGAGCTCGCGTCCGCTGACAGCCGCATCAAGATCAAGGGTGCCAAAGCTGTTCGAAGGAGTCCGTCCAAGGATTCGAATCACTCCGTTGCTTTGAGAAAGGCCTTGACTAAAGATAGGCACCAGTCAAAAGGTGGAAAAGGCCGTGGGGCCCCAAAGAAAGGCAAGTCAGACTGTCAGTGTCAAGTGGCTGAGTATGATTATCATTTATCATTATGAATGATTATCATTATGATTATGAACTATGAAATTGAATGATATGATAATGATTATCGTGAATGATGAATATCATGATCATTGATGATTGGATGTGACTATCGGCATCGCTAATAATTACACTACACCAAAGAGTGGACGACTAAATCAAATCTATAAATGAGTGACGAGTAAAAGTAGCTAAAACTGTAACACTAAGTTACTGACTAAGTAACATTTCAATGGAAATATATTACTCTTATTAGCAGTTAACTTAAAGTAGACAGGTAGTGGTAGAGTAAACGAGTATTCGATGTTAATTGTAAATCTAAATGCAAACTATTAAACTACTAAATACTAATACTACTACTAAATAGTAATAGTAAATTAAATAGTTTGCTTTTAGATTTTAAATAATTTATTAATTTACAATTACTAGTTACTATCTAAGGTAGTAAAACTAGGTTACTAGCCGCCATACTATTAGTATTATTGCTAGTAGTAGTACTAGTAGTAATTAGATTTAGAAGCAAGCGGAAGTAAAGTGAAGGGTTGGGCTGATGCGCTCCATTCAGTCTCCAAGTCCAATGCAAATATTAATAATAATAATCAGGGTAGGGTTTCGAGTTAGTCTGGAGCGATGGATAGAATAGTTTCACTCCGTCTGCTCTGACTCGATCTGCACTGTTAAAATTGCTGCTTTTGTTTGTTCGGAAACCTGTCCTATTGTGATCATACTGCGATGTTGCTATGGAGTTTTCCTCTCTGTATTGCCTTCCAACTCAGTTTTGACTGCTAGGCGGAGCTGGAGGAAAAGGTACATGGGGTAAACTTGGTAGCGAATTAGATGCCGACTCAACCACATCAGATTGCAAAGACCCCAACTATGACTCTGATGGACAGGTTAGTCTGTATCCAGCTTCATTTGTTGTGTCATTACGCACTAAGTTGGAAGCTTTGTGCTGTAAAGTTTCTGCCTTTATCTCTGTTCAGTTGTAGCTCTGTTCAGTTGTAGCTGAATCTGTCAGGAAGTCTGTTGTGTGAAAAGCTCCCATCATGGCCACATTCATACAAAGGTGCAGAGCTTTGTGTGATTTCTGTGGATGTAATGGGTCGGTTTCCCTCTATTACGTGAGGGTGAACACAGACAAATACTGATACAACTTTGTTAAAGTACATGTTTTCTCATGTACCTTTGTGGCGTCTGTGTCTTGTTTATTGAATAATGTTGTATGAGCTCAATAAGAGTTTAATTGAATTATCCTCCCTGAACAAAATTCACTATAGAGAGTTTGTCTCTGTAATTCCTAAGACTAAGACTTCGTGCTATCCGCCCATTGGGGGAGGTAGATTCTCTGTAGATGAAGATGGATTCTACAACTATGTGTTACTTTATAGGAGGAGTATAAGATTAAGGAGATTCGACCAGAAATGACAGAGGACCAGTTCAGAAGTTACCTTGAGGACACGTTCCATGAGTACTTTGAACATGGGGATACCTACGAAGTGGTGGTGAGTTTGCTGTTCTATAGATGAGGAAGCCTGGGGCATGTTAGCTAGCAACTGTTATCAAGTAGCCATCCATTAAAGCCTAGTACTTGACTACACATGTTTTAATAGGAAATCAATGATAAGATAAATCTAGCTCTGAATACAGGGAAAACCGACCAAAAAACATTAATGCTATTTCGGTAAAAGATCTCGCAATGTCCATGTAATGTACTGACGTAGTGAAATTAACTTTTGTTTTTAAAAAGTCATAATGTGTGCCAACAGATTTCCTCTAATTATTGACTGTGTAAATTCTGTAGGAGACTCTGAAGGAACTTAGAGCCCTGAAGCTGCATCCTAAAGTTGTTCAGGTTCTTGTTAATCTGGCTCTAGATCGTAAAGTGAGTAGAGAGCCAGTGATGGTACTGATCGCTGTTCCAGTGGCTATATTTTTGACTTGGTATTAATGCTTGGCATCCTCGTTAACTTTAAGCTGTTTTCATTCATGTAATGAATTTGATTGTTAGTGACTATAATAAGCCCAAGCTGGATTGGACATGTTAGGTGTAGAAGATGGGATCATCTCTTATTATCTCACATACATATAGTGTCAGCTTAGGTGTGATGACCAGCATTAATGTAATTGCTTCCAGTTGAGTGCACATGGTTAATGTGCCGCGCGTTTATCATCTGGAGCGGCTACGTGCTGAGATAAGCCTTGAATTTGTTTGCCAGGCAACGGTTCGTGAAATGTCCTCGGTTCTCATATCTGATATGTACGGCCAGCTGTTGAGCCAGGATGATATCACCAAGGCCTTCTCTGGCCTGTTAGGGGATCTACCTGACCTTACTATAGATGCACCCGATGCTCCAAAGGTAAATCACCATTTATGTGGGTTGTGCTACTGGCATAAATCATATGAGCTCTTATGTTGAGTATCCTTTCGGGTTGAAATTGGTGTTAAATCGCACATATGTTGGATTTTAAATTGCAGAAATGTACCTTCTAAACCCTCTCTTTTGATTAACATCCAAAAGACAATGAAGTTGGTGCATTGAATCACTTTTTGGACAGATCGATCAGGTGCGGGAAAAATAACTTCATTTCCAGTTCATATAAGCCTCTATAATGATTCAGCATATCGGGTGACATTCATCTGGAGTTAGGCACAAATCCGACTAGAATTACTTAACTCCACCCTCAATTGTATTTTGTCATTCCTTGCCAAGCATTTGACGCAGCTGCTGGTATAGAACAACTTCCCTCCTACATGAGCTGAGAGAGTGGTTATACTAAGAGAACATGATTACAATTTCACTTACACTTTAAGCATTCATTCAGTTCTACATCGCAATAAGTGATCTATACACAGTTAACAGGGCTTTTGCTTGTAGGTGGTGGGCCAGTTTCTAGCCCGAGCCATAGCTGATGATTGTGTCCCTCCAAAGTTTCTGCACGGCTTCAAAGGAGCCGTCGAGTCGCAGGAAGCTACGTAAGTCAATTTTCAGTATCTTCACATTCTGCATATCGCCATTTCGGCGAAGTTTTGGTGGTTGATTTTCCTGTCCTAATGCGACGTTGTCTGTTTTAGTACGGCTCTTGAGAAGTGCGAGGTCCTCCTCAGTCTGAAACATGGCATTGTTCGACTGGACAACGTCTGGGGCGTCGGCGGCGGTCTCAGACCTGTCAAGGTTCTCGTTAAGAAGGTAAAAATGAACCACATTTACATTGACACGCTATGTTTGGTCTCACCGTGTCAGGATCTCCTCAGTAGTAGTAATTTTCTGTGCAGCTGTAACACGCTCAGAATTTCCTTCATTGAGTTCTGATTGATTGGTTTACTGTAGATGGTGATGTTGCTTAAGGAATATCTGTCATCAGGTGACAGTGAAGAAGCTATCCGTTGTCTTCTGGACCTTGAAGTGCCACACTTCCACCATGAGCTTGTCTACGAGGTATTACAAACCGGCTTATTGGCCCAAAAAATTATCGCACTGGTAATCAATAATCAAGGGGCGTGCTTTTCGCCTTATTGTCCGTCACCCTATATCTTTGTGAACATTATTTTCGGTTTTAGGCGTTGCTTATCGTGATTGAAAGTGGCAAGGAGGAAACGGCTACGCGTATGGCGAAGCTCATGAAAACCCTGTGCGAAGCTTGCTATATAACTTCTGACCAGCTGACCGCTGGCTTTGTTAGAGTGCTGGATAACATTGCTGACATACAGCTGGATGTCCCTCATGCGTACACAACCTTTGATGAGTTTGCTGATATCTGCTTCAATGCTGGGTTCCTACCAAACCGTGTTCTCAAAGAACTGCCTGGAAGGTAAAAAGAGATTTTATTTTACATGAATATGATAGAAATAAAAAAAGCTGTCTGTTTTAGTGGAATGAAAGTAAAGGTGATCTCTTCATCTGTACCACAGATGCTTGAAAATGATGGACTTTACTCAACGATGTAATCCTTTTTCTTCACTGTGTTGCCAAACATCTATGTGCTTGGCGAGCGTTCAAATGGAACTGGTCTTTGCAGAGGCCGCAAACGCTATGTTTCGGAAGGAGATGGTGGACGCCTGAAGGAATCCATCAATGGAAATGGCAATGTGAGCAACTAACACGGGCACCAGATCTGTGGCCAGTAGAGATCTGCATCTTACGGACTCACAACACAATGTACATAAATCATCGGTCATTTTTTATTTTGAATTTTTGTAGTCGAGTGTAAGTAGATCAGTAAGTTAGTTATTGATACGGCTGCAGGATAAAAAAACCTGTATTTCAGAACTTCTTGTTCTATAATAGTTACCATGGAAAAACCCACGTCTCTGAATTCTGTAAAACTAATGTTCGTTTTACCAAATAAAACCGTCAACGCGATCTGCCAGGCTTTTCAGTTCAATGGTGTAGAACTGTAGATAACAAATGAAATGTTATTATGTTAAGTAGTGTATAAGACTAGAGTACAGTACACCAGAGTCATAGTAATAATAATAATGCCACTGTAGTGGCTCGGATCGGAATCATCACAAAGCTCCTGGTCCTGTGCCTGTATGTCCGGTAGGCTGAGGCGCCGGCATTTCCTGGATTGCGGAGTTGCCTTATCGGGCATGAACAGTAACAATACACGGAAGGGGGTATTATCCTACGTTGCCTCTACTTATTATTATGCTGGTGTCTGTCGCCGTTGCTTCGTCGTCACGCATTGACCCGTACAATTCGTGGGGGAAACAGGAAACAAGAGTATCTAGTGTTTTCGAACCTGCGGTGGACAGGGAATATTTTGGGCGTACCAAGCGCAACAGGTGTGTGCCTAGCCCCGTGCAGGAGAAGAAGTGGTCACGTTGTAGCAGTGTAGCGAGTGATTCATTTGGATGATTTGCTGGCGAAAGATCCGACACCGCTACTCCGAGTCCTAAGTAAGTACGAACTGCTCAACTGAACGAATAGCTATCAGTGAGTATCAGTAGTAACGCAGTACACACTCAAACGTGGCTAGACTAGAGAAGTACTCAAGTAGTATTAACTATTAAGAATAGTGTAGAACGTAGATGATCATGATGGGGCCATGGGATGGAAGTGTCGTTGTGGTTTTCTCAATTTCAACTGCGTTCGCTAAAGGACAAAAGTAAACACAGAGCGAGAGTGCCGAATGCACTGTCAATAGACGTACGATAGCGATGCTGAAAATTTATGGGAGATAGGCTATAAGGGATGTGAATGTTTAAACACTCGGTAAACACGGATACAGAGGTTCCATGACTACAGTCGGTTGTGACTTGTCTCGTGACTTAAAAGTTAAATTAAATCATCATGATCATCCTGCCATTCCTATTGTTAGAAATGTGAAGTAGGGTACAGCACTTAAGTAAGTCTTTTGACTATAGCCCATGGTGTTGGGTGTTGGGTCTCCTTACAAAAGGTATCCATTTTCGCAGGTATCGGGTATCAGGTATTGGGTTTCTGAGGTACAAGTACTAGGTTTCGGAGGTACTGGGGTATCGGGGCAGGGTATCAGGTTTCGCACTACCCCTTTTTAACTATAATAGTACCAGGAGATAGCCTATGGCTACCTTTCAAAATCAACTGCTGCTGGTTGCGTTTTAGCCCATTAAAGGGGTTATGTCATGGTCAAAGTGTCTTTACTTGTTTTCAAATTCTGAACAAATGGGTCCAATACCCAGCTCAAACGGAAGTTTAGATATAGCCCTATCCAATGCGCATACTTAGAGCCCTCAGCAACGTACTTTCAGACCGTCGACACAACAGAATTGGCCTCGAGATAGGAAATTAACACAGAGCTGATGGTGTTTGCATTGATTTCTTGGCTTACACGCAGATGTTTGGAAAACTCTCTTACAGGTGCATACTAGACTTGTAGTTATACAAGTCTAAATAGAGAAAATGTTCAACAAAAATATAGAAATAGGGTTCAGAGTGCGGTTTTTCACCTCTGTCAGCCAGCGTTAGTGCCAGTATTGCGCAATGATAGATGCAACGACCTCTAGGCTAGGGAAAACCGGCGAAGCACTTCTTATAACTTCAGTCTTCTTCAATATTACGAGGAATGTTATGAAGGAGTCAAGATCAAATAGGTTACTAGGTTTTAGTAATTAGATCCCATGTTATTTTTATTGGGGCTATTCGGGCCGTCGTTATTCGATTGACCGATATTCGCTTTTTGGAAAAATACCACTCGCTATCGCTGCAATGAATGCAGTGTTGCCTCCCTTTAAAGGTTGGATGA
>Ga0224511_10002205_pt1 | contig 12861 bp, 4 predicted proteins | sample SF_May12_sed_USG_2_FD_169988 | JGI IMG/M metagenome (GOLD analysis project Ga0224511, IMG submission 169988) | Sediment microbial communities from San Francisco Bay, California, United States - SF_May12_sed_USGS_8_1 | ecosystem: Environmental > Aquatic > Marine > Sediment | place: USA...
TCTTGTAAGAATTAATCAAAAAACGATTTGTCTCGGTTATTCTAGTTTCTTAAAGAGCGATTAAACGAACTATTTATAAAAGTTTGTTAAGTGTAGGCCTTAATTAAACACCTTGTGTTACGGTACTTACACACTGTACTTTTACTCAATGAGATTTATATACCAAACAAAAGATTCTTGTTGATACGTCTTATAGTTTCAGAGTTCTGTCCCGGACAAGCAAATGTGGACGAACGAACGGACCGATAAACGGACGGACGAACAAATCGGCGACTTTATGGTCTCCCTTCGGGAAGCACAAACATTATTATTCGTTTTCGCACAAGAAACCATCGCTTAACCATTGAAACAGGATCATGGTCACGCATTAAAGCTGATGACCAAAAATGCCCACTTTGTAAATGTAGTCTCTTGAAAACAAACGAAAACTATTTGTTGACATTTTTTTAATTCTAATCCTAACGTTCTTCACTTTTGATCCTTAATGTATTGTTCGAATAACCACGTATAATACGTATAATATAAAGCATTGTCGATTTATAAAATCAATACACGTAATAAGTTTTTTACATCAAGTAGTATAATTGTTTCTTTGTTAAAACTATAGCTGTGTGTATGTATTTAGTTACTATGTTAACAGTTTAAAATGTGAGTACTTTTTCCGTTGCAATTGATAAATAATCGCTTTTTCATACATTGCTAGCCTCGATATATACTTACATAAATTGTTTGTATGTAATGCTCATAACGCCATATATGTTTTGGAATGAGAATATGTTCAATAAACTTGCAAACTTGAAATGAGCTGACGAAGGAAAAACATTAAAAATATCATATTTTAAATATTCGTTGTTTTATTGCGTTTAAAAAATATTAAACTGTCCTCTTTCCTCGTATTTCTCATTAAAACTTGTTTCGTGTTCATAAAATCTATTTTTATGGTAGATTTGTGACGTTTTATTTGATTTTTTTTTAAATCTATATCTGGTTTAAAGTACGTTGACTCAATACATTATTAAGGTATTTAGGCATATCGTTTTGTTGGTTATTTAAAACTGCATAAAAAAAGCTTCAATAAAAGAGATAACAGATCTATCAATCAGTTTTAATTGTTCTATTACCAAACAAAAATGAAATATGTTGTGATAAAATGGGGTTATAACAGAAGAACGCGTCAATATGTATTTACGGAGGATAATGTTAATGGGGATATGGTTGATCTGTTGATCAAATACGTTGAATTATCTCCATAAAATATGTTTTTAATGTAAACAGAATGGAAAATACAAAATACCAAAAGTTTTTCGTAAAAAAACGTCAAACATTATATGTACAAGTTGACTTGTACAGCATTGTTTTTGTTATGTTTAGATGTAGAATTTACAGATATACATGGGGGTAGTTTCGATTTGCAGTAAAATACAATTTCAAAATAATAAAAACCTGCTATGTACGCATTTTCGGTAAACGTTTTCTTTAAAGGACTTCTAACTTTTGTTGTGACTAGATGATGATTTCGTTGTCTGTACCTAGTGCTGAGTGTTTGCATACAACTGACATCATCCGGCATACCCGTTTGAGGTTACATTTTCTTTTCAAAATATATTTCACATTAAAATAGAAAGGTCATTGCTTGGCTGGGCTTGTGCACCCTTTTGAAACTGAATTAAGATCAAATGATCTCACATGTGAACCACGTACGCTAAAACCTATCAAGCAAACTAGACAACACGGTAGCGTTGGTTTCTATTTCTTTGAACTCAGGGTACAACTCACTTGTTTGTTTCATGCTGTTTGTTTGTTTGGTGTAACGCTGTTTTCTTAACACTGATTACGTTATATCAAGGCTACCAGTCCAATAACCAACGTGACACGGTTTTTTTGGTACTAGCCCCTTCACTACCCTTCACAAGCGACTGATTCCTTCCTCACATAAGGGCAACTGAATAAACCGTTGCGCGTAGGTACGTATCGATCATCAGAGAAATGGTCTGCAGCTCACGCTCGAGCCCCTACACGAGCGGTGATGATTGGTACATGACAAAGCGCTTAGTTTCATAATGGTGCAAAAGCCTACCAAATTGACTTTCAGTCGGTAAACAAAGCCAGGTCCCTGTAATGGCCCAATGTATATCTTAACATGAAACCTCAGTTTGTTTTTGTAAATTAATAAAGTCGGTGCCTTCCTCAGACAAATAAAGGAACTGTCTTTTTCTGAGTTATGGCGTTTTTAGCGATTGAATGGATGTAAGGCTATTATGTGGCTAGTGGCTTCTTACCCCTAGCATTTTTGAATTTATTTCACCAGCAATTTGTGAGCAAGAAAGTTCCTTCCAAACCTTGAAAGGCAATATCGTACCACAATACTGTTAAGCCTATCCACGAGAAGTTGAACGAAGTTGAGTGTCAATTATGACACTATCTTACCCCGAGTCTGTCAATGGCCTCCTCTAACAGTTGCACTGAGTCAAGTCCTGGTCCATCTATACACTTAATGCTCTTTGTCCACGTGGATATTATACTTTTCTTGAGACTCACTTGTCGAGAAGGAAAGGAAAATGTGAATCCTGAAGAAAAGAAATGTAAAACATGAAAGTAACAATGTGAAGCCAGTAGAAGGAAATGTAAAACCGGAAAAGGAAACTGTGAAACCTGGAGAAGAAAGTGTGAAACTTAAAGAAAATATCAGACCTAAAGAAGATCAAATGTGTGCCTTCATTATGTTGCGGTACACATCGTTATAGGCGTGCTTTAATTTTTTTGTCCTTAATACGTATATTTTTATAGTAAATCGCATCAATAATTAACAACAAAATACAACTAGATGCACGTTAAGAAATTTTACATTTTGTCATGTTGGTCACCTAACAAACTGTGTTTCTTGATATATAACAAACCAAAAAAGATAAATGGAAATCATTATGTATCAATGCCAAAACGGGCCAAACTTTTATATTCATCGTTAATTAAACGACACACTTTGGTGTTAACTTTTAAAACATACATTGACTATTAGGAATATTTTGCAAAAAAACAATCTAATATTGCATGAATGTAAATTTAATCACTTTACCATAAATACCATTAGCGACACATTGAGAACAACAAATAATCTGAGATACCTGTGTCTAAGATTTTGTATTATGAAGGGTTAATGAAATATAAATGTTTTATTTGGGTAATAATATACAAAATTATTATTTTAAAGTAAAGAATTATAGAACGATTGTAGAGCTTTTGTAGCTCATACTTTATAAATATGAAGAACACAACACGCAGTTTGTGGCTATTTAAATAACGTATTTGTAAAACAACTTTTGATAATTAATATGTATACTTAAAATATATATAGTTAATATTACCTAAAGGCACATTCCGTGCATCAAATGTTGATTCGCTCAGAAATGATCGGAGACATGAAGCGATGTAGTCGAATAACTGGAACACAAGTGAATGGTGTTCTTGCCTGCTTCAGATACTAAAACGTGTGTTAAAATCAGATAATTTAGCATGCTTAGGGCCGGCACACACGATGAGTTAGTGAAAGTATAACAAGTCATGAAGTCTAACGCATACCATGTGTGCCACCCCTTAAGCAGGAATGAAGTTAGATGTTACCACAGAGCTAGGTCCAGTTAGTAGATGTTTGTCAAGGTTGTAATACGTTGTATCTGTTGTCGGTTGTCCGTCGTGTATGTCGACACGGACAATCCGAAAATTAGTTCCTCCAAGGTCCATCCCGAGAAAGGTCCCATTTTCTGTGAGATGACAGCAAAGTAGTTGGCATGTTATTATATATTTTAATTAACAGTAGTTAAAGGCAGCATTGCTTGACCATTTATAATAGGTATTTTCCATTCAATATCCAATAAATGAAGGTTGCAATGCTCAGGTGACATGAACTAAATGGAAAAGTTATGAATATCGATATTGGCACTCTTTTTTAGTAAACATGTCGCGGTGAACATTATGAAAGTCAGTATAGAGTAGATTTGTTAGATAAATATATTTTGATAAATAAAAACAAAAGAAGATTGAGGAGATTGTCGCCCTAAAACTTGACAATGTCTGCTTTTTCTGCAACTGTTTTCTTTAAACATCCCTTTAATTTATATAACTCGTGTAGCTGGCGTATTTTTAAAGTAAACCCTCGACAACAAATAATAAGCCATGCTTTAATTCCTTATGTTAAAACGTTTCAACAGAGACGAAATTCGGATATCATTTTGTAAAGGTTATATATATTTTTTGGATTTTCATCCATTGACGTTTGTCATTGTTAATGTCTCTGTACCAAACTGCCAAACACCGCCCAGTATCAACTTATTCTGAAAGATCGACAATCAGAAATGACGAACAAATAAAACCGGACAAATGCATTTAATATTGAAGTCCATTATTACCTTCTAAATGTCAATGCATGTTAGTTATTAAAAGATCGTACTAGGGGACAATAAGGTGCGTGTCAGATCTCCAATAATGGTAACATGTCGTTCTAGAAGTCCTAAAATGGTGTCAAGTTTGTTTACCTGAGCCATCAAAGAGCTTCCTGACGAACGTGTTCTCCCAGAACAGGTCCGTCTGTTTCCGTAGATACTCGTCGGGGCTGTTCGCCAGACGAATCTGATCCTCGAACACGTCTATCGTGCGCTGAATCTTTGCATCGTCAAACACAATCTGTGAAAGGGCCTCGACGACCTTTAACACAACATCAGTATTTGACGTCTGTAACATTTCATGTTCAATTTTTGGTGGGTCTTGTTCTGTGTGTCTTGTGTTTCTTGTTGGGCTGACTGATTTAGTTTTGTGAGCTTTTTGTCAGGGTGCCTTAAAGCTCTTAACCCACACATGTTGAAATGGACATTTAAAATAAAAATGTCATCAAAGGATAAAACAACTTAACAGGTATATCAATATACATTAAACTAGATAATTTGTAAGTTTCTCACTCAAAGAAATGTCAGTTTATAATTGTAATAGCACATTTATTTTGCCATAAATTTTTACTGTTCCAACGATTTTTTGTGTAAACATTGATCTTAAATTAGAACTACTCATAAACGTGCGGCGTTATTTTGACTACAGGCGAATGGAATTCAGTTATATTTATAAACCGGGAAATCCTTCCAGGACCAGAGGACATATTTGTTTACCTTTTTTAACAACAACGAGGGCTTTCAGTGAAATTCAAAGAAGTATTCTATTGATAATGATAATCTGTGAAATATTGCTGTTTACCTTGAATTTTGGAAATTTAAATCAACCATGTGTAGGATAGGAGCTTTAAGCTTGAACATCTCTTTCATTTGTTTGTATGAAACATAAGATTATTTTAAATGGTGTCTTTGCATAGTATGTTTTGTGTTCAAATATTTAATTTAATGAACTTCGAGGTGATTTCATTTTTATAAGAGCTCATATAAGATAACAGCCTAACACAACTTCATGTTGGTAGTGCCTGTGTCTTGAAAATGTTTGTATTTACAGTCCTTCGAGGTGAGTTTAACAATTATCGGGTAAAAAAACTGATGAAAGGGAAAGTCCTCAGGAAGCATTGCCTGCACGAGAAAACAGCAGCCTCCGTTTTATTGAAGCTGTTCATCAGTAGTAATGAATGATGCCACACCACTGACGCCCCCTAGCGCATGAGCGGAACTCCATTTTCAAATGTAAACAACATACATGTACACTCCATGATCCCCGAGGACCAGAAAAAAACTACGATGTTTGCGTTTACAGTCCTTCGAGGTGAGTTTAACAATTATCGGGTAAAGCTGTTGGTAGGAAAACTGTCAAAACAACTAAACTCCATAGGTGAACATTTTGTCCTGTTGGTCACCCTACGAATTGTGTTTATGATACATGACAAACCATAAAAGATAGATGCACATCATTGTGTGCCAAAATAAAATACTGTTTTCTTGTCAAAAGTGTATGTTCATCGGTAATTAAACGACACAGTTTGATGTTAACTTTTAAAACATACACGGTCTATTTGGAATTAGTATATTGTGTAGAAAGATAGTAATTCACATAATTTCGAGGTGGCTTTCATCTGAACAATGACTACTGGTAAAACTAGAGCATCTCAATGACAACTATTAGTGAATCCGTTAGTGCATCTTTACACAGTATGTTGTGATGACTTAACCTTCCGACGTATAAGCTATGCGCTTTTAAAAGACCCGTTACGTCAATGTTATTATTATTATTGGTGTTGTTGTTATGATGATGATGATGATGATTATGATGATGGTGATGATGTTGTTGTTGTTGCTGCTGCTGCTGGTGGTGGTGGTATTACTTGTTAGTGTTTAAATAAATCACGTACATGAAACGTACAGACGTGTTGAATTCCTTTAACAAGCAACGTAATATTTGATATATCCGAATCCATTGTTCATGTCCGAAATTCTGCAACTAAAAATATGAACAATTAGGTTAAATTGCAATCTCAGTAAATAACCTATCAATTTAAAGCATTTACCCCTGCACGCTTGTCTTCTGAACTCAGCGAAGTGATTCTAGTTCGTTGTGTTAATGGTTCCATCGAATTGCTTTAAAATGCTCTAAATTGTGTTTTTACTTCATACATTCCTTTATCGACCAGTTAACTCGGCTCCGGATGTTTATCAGTGCATACGCGTTTTTGCCAATACCGTACCTCTTTCGTAGATACTCAGATTTTTCTGTTATCTTAGTTAACGTTTTGTTAATCATTTGAGGTTAACAAATCCATGAGATTTTATTAAAGAATTATTAAATTAGTTAAACTATGTTTTAACAAATGTCAGATTTATAGTTTATTTGTTATTTCAGTAAACACGTTAGATATGTATTTATAATTATTTGAAACTTGACGTAATTTATGTTTAATGTAAACTGGACACTTAGAATTCTTTTATGCATTGGTAAAGTGATAAATATTAATATTTTAGCCCCCGTTCTAAACAAAGCGTTTGTTCTGTTTCAGTTGTCCAAGGTAACTATTGGCCCATGCGAATAATGCAGGTACGCTGGTTAGGTAAACTGACCGCCGTGAAATGACCATATCGGCGGAAAATAACTAACATACACAAAAGGTACAGACTAACCAAACAATGCTATCTTTGGTGTCGTTAAGACCATAGAAAAAATGCTTATCATATTAAGACTATATAACGTCTTAAGTAAGTTATTGCCAAGCAAACAAACTGTGTAATTATGAAATCTTATTAAAAACACAATATTTAATCGTTTTGTTAATAAATACTTCATTGTTACTCTTCGCTTCTGACGCTGAAAATTCCAGAGTGCATTATTTTCGATTGCCGGTAACATTTCACAATAAAGCGTTTTTAATTTAAATACGGATTAATTACATGCATAAATTTCAAGAGTTAACTTTTCGCATAATTTACGTAGTTGTGATATCGCTTAATTTTGAAACAAACTACAAATTTCAGTCTGCGAATTAGTCTTTAAGCACGAACCCCTGTCGGTCGATTTAAATTGTAAACAAAGTAGCACGAGCGGTCGATTTAAATGTTGGAGTAAAATTCTAAACAAAGAAACAAAATAACATAAATACTGATTGTGGAGTTATTTGTTTGTAAAAAAAACACAACCAAAATTAAAATTAGATAATTAAATAAGTCAACGTATTTCTAATTTGAATTGTATGAATTATGACAACAACAACAAAATGGGCTATTTAAATTTCAGTCGGGCTATAGAAAATTCTATTTGAGTAGCCCGAAGGGCTATCGTCGGAAAATAATTAACGCGCAGACTGCTATAAATTGTTCAATATTGCGTTTTTAATAGTTGTTTATAGCTGAAATTTTTCACGCGCCCTTTTAGATTTTTAAACAAACTCTGCTTAGTTCCTTAATGAATATTCAAGAACAATGCTTATTAATTTTATACTTTTAACGGGCGATTGCATAAGCCTTGACCTTTAAAATAAAACTGTTATGTTTAAACAAAACACCAATGAAATAAAGCAACCAGTAATAAAAGTAACTTGTTAATATATCTTCGGTTTAAAGAGAAAATCGAAATACGAAAATGACATACATTTCTAGCCAACAAAATGATTAAAATTGCGTCAACTATCCCACTAAATATTACTAATTAAGAGAAGGCTCTTAGTGGAAATCACATGATGCGTTGTCGGGAGTTATTTACGTCGTCTTATTGGCTATATTTGGCCCAGACAAAGCAAGGCAGGTTGTGATGACCTACATGTGCGCAAACAACCTTGACCACTGTTTCTCTAAAAACAGATTCAGCGGAACGAGGATGGACCTATCGACAGCCTATCCAAAGGAAATATTGACGGACTTGGTTTGTCTGACCATTATTTTGTATTCACCTTCAATCCAGATTGATCTATTGACAAGGTAGCACCATTATTATTGTATAAAATATACATTGTATATACATAATATTATACATTCTCGTAGAGATAAATCATATGGAACATTCCCTGACTACATTACCGCTAAAATTAATTAAACATAGAAACATAAATCATATCATTAACATAAAACATAAATCCCGCGTTCATGAAGTTGTTTGTTAAATCTGCTTCGTACATTTTATGCAAAATCGCTACATTTTAGAACATGTGTAATGGGGGACATAAAATTGAAAAACAAATTTTTAGGGTCAGTTTGTGTGTTGTGTCTATCGGTCGTATTTTGGACCGTTTTCCATTCATTTATAAATGTCTTTCAAATATTAGTGAAAGGAGAAAAATACTGTGAAATAAACATAATGGTATGCTCTAAATAGTATGAACTGCCTTTATAATGATATTCGTGATGCATATTAAAGGTTATGACTTTCCTACATCGAATTATTGTAACTATAAACCATTAAAATTTAAAACGGAAAAATATGTTTTCAAAGAATAGAGTCAATACATGTTTAAAACAAAAACAAATGCATGGAACATTGTCTAACCGTTGCAGTGTTAGCATTTGTTTATTGATTTTCCTCATTTGCAACATAAAGTATTTTATTTTTATTTAAATTTCCTCCTCGGACCGTTTTCTATGAAAAACAGATATGAGAAACAAGAATATAACAATCTGTGGCCTTAGTTATGGGGTAGACTTTTCAAAGAAATAATGATTACAAAAATGCCAGTTATCAAATTATTTACATCCTAGGATATGTCCCTGATACAATATCAACGTCCTGTGTACAATTATTACATTTCATTTTATGAATTCAAGAATTTCTTCCAAGCGATAATCTTGCGCGTAGCAGCAATAATAAGTTTGTATTTTTATCAGAAAACATAACTTTAAAACACTTTGAACATGCTTAACAAATTATTTTTATTGAGCAAAAAATGCCTTCAAATACATGCATGTCTGTCATGGGGAAGGAATATATAATCATAAAGGTGTTAAAATACGCTAAAAATGTTTTGTTCCCAAATACGAGTACACGAACAGTCGAAAGGATTGTTTCCGATCAAAGGTATATGCCTGGTCCTTCGTAGTAGAGCCATTGACGGTTGACAAAATGGTCCCTTGTGGTTAACAGGGTGATTTCTGCGCAAGCGCGGCAACCAGAGCGCCTCCCTGTCCACTTCCATCCTTCACCAGTTTTAGGGTCGTCTGCAACATAAAACAGTGTATTGTGGTATGATTGCATTATCGTAGATAAAATTATCAGAGGAATACGAATGAATTCTATAGAAGAATAGCAGACTCGAAAATATGGGTTAATCGCAACCTCGGTTTTATTGAAGTTGTTTATCCATTGTACTGGATAATGCCACAACACCGTCGCTAATTTAGGCATAGACGAAACTCATATATATAATTATTATGTATACATGTTCTATGTATGTTTATATGTACATGTATGCATGCAAAGGTTATGTAAGCGTTAAAGTATGTTCATAGATAAAGATGTTGTTTTTTTTATTGACTGGTAAGAATCCAGAATACCACAAAATGTACACGTCTGAATTAAACTTAAATATGCGTCTCTAAATATACATTATTTAATTTGCATAGTGGTTTGTGTTCAGCAGTTGAGTTGAAAAAACCACACGACTTATTAATTCTATAAATACATATTTTTAAAATATACCCTACGGAGTTTTTTCTCGAAAAAGGTCATTTTTATTGCAAAAATGCACGATTATTAGTCCTTAAAACTACTGTATTGTATTCAGCCTCAATGAAAAGAAATGAAACTAATAACAGGTTTTATGGATTTGGCCTGAAAGGTGAATTGTGTCCTATAATATTTAAGAAAATGCATTAGAAATGCATCCAATACCTTAGTCTGGGGTCGGAGTTTGGTGATCAATTTGACCATGTTGCCATGGTATTTCGGATGGTGCTCGTACAGGGAACCATCAACAGCAATCGTCACTTCCGGAAGATTGATGTGGTTCAGCAGCACAACCATAGCTGTCAATATACAAGCATATATAAGGTAAAGTAAAATCTCCCCTGGCAGTTCGACCTTTAGGATCTTTTCTTAAACAAGAAACATGAACTACTTTTTGAAAGAATAGGCACACGGTATACATGTTACATGTTATTGTAATGATATTAAAACATAAATGTCACGTTTCACTATGTGATCATTAAAAGTAACATAATATAATAATAAAACTAGATATTAGTTTTTTAGGGTCAACCTCATTTTAATGGGAGAAGAGTATTAGTTTGTAATATAAATTTTCTTATTTAAACAAAATCATTTTAAGTCTTGACAAAAGCTGTTATAAAATGAATGCATTGTCAAACTGCATCAGGTCTGCCTTTTTTGTGCACACATATTCACAACTTAAGCAGTTGAAAGTAATACACTCTGACCTATTATAGAGTATTAAATGACCTAACATAATTATACGCACTTTAGCACATGTTTAGCGTTACCATTTGTCCCACAATAGTTCTGATTGCAACAGTACACGTACTCAAAATTGGTTACGCTTAGGTCGGGAGAGAAAGGGTAGGTTTAATGGCCTATGAGGTTTAATGAAATTGATGGACCTGGTTTGTCAGGTACTTTTGTATTCTTATGTCAATCCAGCCTTTGCCAATAACTACCGCCATCATATATAGTCCGTTTATTCGTCAGTTATATTTTAAAAATGGAACTGTGTATTTCACATTATGAGAAGAATTCAGTAAAGCGATGCGTAAATTTGGAACGTCGGGGAAAGGGACAGCGGGCTGTCAATAAATCAATTACCTGATTAATGTTAAAACGGCATGAAGTCACAAAGCAAACAACAAAAGGAGTTAGGTAAGAAACATTATTGTTTTGTGTGCCGGTCCCCAACATCCCGACCGTACTATACCTGTAGCGATGATGAACGCCCCACGTGTAGAGGTTAGCTCGGTGACCTCCTTAACCAACAGAATGTCATCTTGGGTTGGGTCAGTTATGCCCAGGTCAGATAAACACGCCAGTGTGTTGGTAAAACTACCGTTACTGTCCCTGTACAGAGGTAGAAGGTGTGTCAAAATTAAAAACGTGCAGCAAACAGAAAACGTGGATACATATAGGCATTCGGTACATATACATAGAAGACCTAATTGTTGTTTCTTTAAGGACCTCCTAAAAGTGTTGTGCGCAGAACGCTTCCATAAATCGATACTACAAACAACATGAAACTCCAGCATGTTTGTTCCATGCTATACACAAATAAAAGACTGCAACTTTAAAGTTTATCAAGATTTGTTTTCAAGTTCGTAAACAATTAAAAAGCAAAATAATACAAGTTGTATTTGATCCATGAGAATTTAGAATATCAATAAAAGTAATATGATTGCGAAACACAATGCGTCAAATGTAAAATCACAGTTAAGATTAAGGAAGGTTCATGGGAAACAATCTTCTTGATGTAAATCCAAGCACTCGCACATATATTACATCCAAGCACTCGCACATATATCAGGTTGTCTAGCCGGCATGGCTCTTTAATACTAAAATTACAAACCTTTCTATTTGCGTGACGTGTTTGGTGGTTAGAGCGTAACGTTCATGAAGCTTGTCCAGCGTCTTCCCCTTGAACATCAGGCCGTCTTTGGCCAGTCGGACCAGGGCTAAACGCACGAGCTCTCCTAGGTACAACCCGCTAAAGTTTTTCTCGTATCTGTAAAACGAGTTTGTTTAGTTGGGATGGTACGAAGTGACTTGGGCACGATATGTCTACTGTCTGTTTAAATGGAAATCGAATTTCACGACGGTCTGTATAATCTCAAACTCCTCACAGCGGTTACGTCACGCTTTGCTACTTTAACTGATCAGGGGGAAGTAACCGCTGCGCGGAGTTTGGTATAATCTAGGTAGTGAATCAAAACCTTGTCCGTGCATGACAGTCGACATATCATTCGAAGCGCAAATATTGGTAGTGTGTTATGGTCAAATTAGTTAGTGCATTCATAGTCAATGACAAATAATGATAATGAAAACCTCAAAATGCCCACTATAGCGCAACTGTGTTTATGTTTATGATAATTGATCAAGGATTTGATTCTTAATTATGATAATTGCGTGAAAAAGCGAATAAAAAGAATTTAATCTTATTCACGTTTTCTTAACCAGACCATTTTAAAGGCCGTAGCACAAAGGTTTACAAATACGATTCTAGTTGCCTTAAAGGGGATATGTCCGATTTTTTAATCAGCTATTTATCAGCTATTTATTAAATCTTTTAATATAAAGTAGTAATTTATCGTCAAAAAGTATCAAATAAAAACATAATACAGAAATATATTGCAAAATACGCAAAAAATGTATTCACGATATGTACCGAATAAATTGTTGATTGCCCATAAATCTCGGTTATTGTTTACCAACAATGATGACTCCATTCGTGATTAAACTAGTCTC
>Ga0224511_10002206_pt1 | contig 12860 bp, 6 predicted proteins | sample SF_May12_sed_USG_2_FD_169988 | JGI IMG/M metagenome (GOLD analysis project Ga0224511, IMG submission 169988) | Sediment microbial communities from San Francisco Bay, California, United States - SF_May12_sed_USGS_8_1 | ecosystem: Environmental > Aquatic > Marine > Sediment | place: USA...
GGGCGGCTGGAAAAAAGGTGTTAGTGATTTAATGTTATCGTTTAAACAGCTTCAATTTCTGTAATCACCGTGGCTAATGTCTGGTATTCAACGTATGCTCTACCAAGTACTTTATTGACAAAAGTTATTGTAAGTCCGATTAAGCGTTCCCACCAGCCTCCGTACCACGGAGCACGTTAAACGATGAAACGCCATTCCGTCCCTCTTGTACTACGTTCAGCGTGAACCCTCTCCGACGCAAAAAGGTTCTAGATCTGGTCCGCAGCTCCAACGTAGGTTGTACCGTTGTCTGAGAACAACACGCGTGGAAATGATCGACGGCTGCAGAATATACGGAAAGCTTATGAACGTATGAACGTCTCCGTAGACAAGTCGGGTACCAACTCCAGATGGAGAGCACGTGTCGATGCACATGTAACAAAGGCATATGTAAGCCTTGGTGTCCCGACCGTTGATGTCACGCACGTGTTACGCACCGGAAAATCAATATTGGCAACACCAGACCGCCGGCAACAAGCCTGTCATCGTCCATTTTATGTAAGAACATATACATGAATAATACACATATGAACATATATAGCCATCCCTAGACCAACACGCGTTTATCGTTTATTCGTGTATTAATGTTCACAGGTTTTATATTTAACATAATGTATAGCGTTATGTGTATAACATCCCAGCAATCAATAAACTACACAATGTTAAAACACATTCTCATTTGTTTAAACATTCAAAACTCTTTTCCGTTCACTAAATTAATTTAAATCCATGTTATATGGTATTTTGTTCATTGTAGGGACGGGGCAGAACGCAGCGGTTTACTGTGCGTGGTTTCGGTAGTGCTGGAGATAATAACGGTGGAGCAAGAGGTGGCCATTGGTCACGTGATCGAAGAGCTACGAAGCTGTCGGGAGGAGATCGTATCCATTGACATTGGCCATTTTTGTCTTTGTTTCATTATTATATTTATAGGTCTTTATCCTATCGTTTATTATACGCAAACGTAGACTTTCTTCTATAAAAAAGTCATGAATTAACGGCGTTCGCTTCTTTTAAAAATTTATGTATGTTATGCTATTTTAAATTGCAAATAAAGTCCTACTCATGCGCTGTTTAAAGTGGTGTGGCATATTTATAACTATTGACAAACAGCTAGAATAAAACCGTGGCTGCTATTTTCCCATGCAGGCTAAATGCTTCCTTCGGACTTTCTCAGATTGATTAATCACTAATAGTAAGATATCATTTTAAAAGTTGTTTTACAGTTCCAGTTTATTCACGAGGTCGTGAAGGAGAACACACTGCAGAATGAGACCTACTCCAACTTTGCCCTAAAGTGATCTTTTCTTAGGCCCTTCGTCTAACACCAAACGTATTCCCAAAGCCAAACGAGTATGTGTATAAAAAAGAAACAAACAGTTATTGCTTACGTGAAGCGGCAGTACTTATTTTCTAACGTCCTAAACTGTTATACCCAGAAAACTTCCTGTTTTTTAAACTTTGTGGTTTTTATATAATACATTATTGAATCATAATCAAGTGCTTAAAGCTATCTTCCGAAATTGTTTTTCTGTTGCTTTTTTTGACACATACAAATAATCTCGATATACAATGATACCTGTCAAATAGTTAATACATTTTGTATATTGTTTAAACGTAGCTGCAGTGTGTTTAGATATGCGTTAGAAAGCGGATATTACGTTCAAATTTACATGCAGCGTTGTGTTAAAATAAACGGTCAAATGCACGCCAATGTTTCATTAACACTGTAAGGACTACTTAGCAGTCGTATGTCGTTCATAGTTGTCGATGTTGTTTGAAGTTGAGTTCAGGTGTTTTATTATACATGCTTACAGTAGTTCCTTACCAAAATTTAATAATAGTTTTATTAAAAGTATTGCTATATTCAAAGTATTTTGAACATGTATTTTGCAAAATCGAGAACTCTGTCTATTTTTTGTTTTCAAAATTTAGTAGAGAACTTGATGCTGCAACGAAACTGTGAAGGAAAAACTCTTAAAACCCGTAAAAATAATGTAATTGATAGATAAATCCTACTTTTATGAATAATTATTACTTTTCCAAGGTATTAGCAAGAGAAATGTGCTCTTTGATTGTATTTGTTGACAGTGCACATTGCAGAAGAATGTATTTTGATATTTTAATCTTTTTTATAATTCAATTTTAGTGGAATTAAATCAAAATTGGTTGAAAAATATGTTATTTTAATAGGTATTTTACTTTTAAATGTTTCCATCTGCATGTAGCGTTATTAAATATGCTAGGTCTGTTTCTTTATAACCTTATAATAGGTCACAAACCTTGCTATATGTTAAGAAAACTAAATAAATCAGTGCTGCAAAAGAAATTGCAAGTTTTTGTGTTTTGGAAAAGAAAATCAAACATACAAATCCTTGCCGGAGCCGGGAATTGATCCCGGGATCTCTCGCACAATATCTCAACGCAATAGGTTGAAACGTAAGTAAACAAAGCCGAATTTGCGGGACACACAGTTTCAACAAATTCATTTTTTCTGTAATATTTTACATGCATAAATAACTATATTTGGCATTTTCTCATATTGACGGGAGTAGGTTTTACTGCTTTAATATGGTTAAAGTGTAAGATGTAAACAATTCTGACCTAAAAGATACAAGTTTACCATCTTTAAACTAATGAAATGTTGCGGTATATAATGTTATATTTATAGGTTATTGGTTGGATATGGAAATATATGTACGAATTCTGGTGCGGAGTAATATTGCGCGACGTCAGGAGCGCAATATTAACTACGCACCAGAACGAGTACCTATAATACCGTCTTAATTAAATATGTAGTAAGCTCAGTTATCTGTCACTGTTCGGACCAAGCGCAATACTATAGTAGTATTTACTAAGACAACCGAAGAGCCGTGTTGCCTTAAGATCTTTGAGACAAAGTGAACGCTGCTACTTCGATATGCAGACTGACTAAAGGTAATAGTAGTGTAAATGTACTAGATTACAGATTTGCAGCTAGGTAGAAGTTTAAAACCCTTTATTTTATTGAAATATATGCCATTTAGATCCACTACACCACTTTTCGCAGTTTTTGCTTTTCACACTATCCATATGAAAGGGAGGTAATAAGGTGTACATTTAGTTCCCTTCAATTTAAATTAAGCAAAAAAGGTTACTTGCATTAAAAAAAATATTGTGTATGGTTGAACAGCATTATTATTATCACATCTAATGAGGAAATTCTTGTTTATGTTTGGATAATATTATAATAAATATAAAAGTGTATCCTTCGTAGTCCATTACACTACTATTACCTTAAATCTATGAGAAAGCAGTAGGTAAATGTTACCTATATATAAATGTGCGGAATAATTAAGGATTGAATCCTTTTTTCGTACGCATATGGAGTATTAACGCCCAGAAGGAGTTTTGAAAAATCCATGAAGCGCGCTACATCTACATCATTATAATTATAAAATATATTTAAACCATATTCGAGGGCTCAATTTTTGTACTATAAGGGCAAAACATGTGGGGGTAATTCCGTCATCGGAAACAGCAAATACACGCCCTGTAAAACTCAATGGCGTGAAAAAGCTTCCTACGCAAGATAAAGAGATCTAACTTAGTTCTGTAGTTTTCGTTTTTATTGTAAGAAAATTACAGACCTCTTATACACTTAAAACGTTTTAATATTTTTATTTATTGCTGAACAACTAACATTCCTAAAAATAATTTATGCACTTGCTAACGTACACGTTCAAAACTTAAAATGGATCTCGAATCATACAAAAATAACAGTAACAGCAGTTTTCTCGTATTATACAATTGAGACTGATGCCTGTTAATGCATCATAAACAAGTTATTTTGAGAATAAGGTAATGAAATAACATAGGATATTTGTGTCAATATAAACTTAAATACTAGTCACTTATTTCAAAATAAAAAAGATTAAAAAACTAAAACAAACAAACTGTAATTGTCGCATACTCTAGGTTTTTGTGTTGCCATGAAAAGAAATATGGTCCATTTATATCGAAAACGTTTTAAACATCCACATAAAATTCCAGCCTCATATATTATATTGATAATTAGTCATCTACACTATAACCTTTTACGACCCACCAAGTAAAACAAGTGTGAGAAAACGACCTTTACCAAAAATCATTATTGTATGTTATCCGGTTCTGCCAATTAACGCCTATGCAGTGCGGCAATTATTTTGTCCAACTTGGCGACAATATGCTAAGTGAAAACGTTGTGGCATTTAGTGGGAGATCGACTTTAACATACACACTAGTGTAACGTGGGTCAAGGGAGAGTTTGATAGTAATATTAAACATTGCTTTGTTTTTACAGGGCGGATGTTCGTTCTTGTATCAACTTATATCAACTTTTGTCTCAATATATCAAAATAAAAAGGTATTTAAACGTCCAACAAAATGAAATAATTATATAACACCTAAACATAATTGTACAATACGTCTAAAATGTATACTTAGTATGTACAGATTACCATGTTGACTGCAACCAAATTTCGGTTATTATTTACCTTAATACCGGCTACATTCGTGATTAAACTAAATTTATATTCAGATGGCTACTTAAACCCGGGATGAGGGTGTTTATATGTGGATTATTCCACTGAGAAGTGAAATAATATTTCAAAAATAAACATCTCGCTGAATACGCATTTGTCGGCATTAGGTTTTGTAAACGGTATACTTTTTTATGTCTTCTACATGATTAATGAGTTTTATATATTTCACCTGATCGTACATAATAATTGACATGTTTGTACACCATCCATTTATTATGTTCAAAACAATGCTTCGGCGACCCTAGCTAAACTATGAATTCTTGTATTTGTCATATGAGGAATGTAATTGGTATATATATATCAAAATAGCATACGCGTCAACAGCTTAATTAATGTCCACCCGAAAGCATAGTTCGATAAATTGATTTGATTGAATTACCGCGACCCATTATTTTGACACGTGCATGTGCGTGCACTGTGCTAGAACAGAAACAGCGGAACAACAAAGAAACAAAATGTTTTACGTCGGCTCATTTATATGGAACAGAACGGTTTATTGACATATATAACCATCATCAGAGTATACAAACATATTAAAAATCAAATATAATCAATACAAATGGTAAAACAAACCATATATACAATGCAGCAACGTTGCACATACATGTATTGACAAATACTCATTTCGATTCAACAGTAAATAAAAATGTTTTATGTTAAAAGAGTATTATCATAATTATAACAAATATTTGTGTGGAAGCAAGATATTACTTCACGTTTCTATTACGTACGTGCAAGCACTCATTTAAACACAGTAGTTTCCACAGGCATACGCGAGAGCACGTATGCACGAGAATACGTTCACCATATAATAAGGCACGGCAAACTAGTTTGTATATAAACTAGAAATCTTTTGGAGCAACATTGGCAACCCCGCATAATGAAGATTCTGGTGTTTTCCGAAAAAAGATATAACATATTTTTACCAATTATAACCTCTATGTCAACCACCAACAACTTTCTATAAATGTGTTTTGTTCAGTCTGACACTCTATCTGACCGATGTTAAGACTTGTGCCAAATCCTTGTAAAAGCCATCCAATCATGGCGAAAGTCAGAGCCTAGACAAACATAATAATGACCAATTGTGATCTTTGACCTTTATGTCTGAACACACCTTTTAAAGTATAAATATAATTCTTTTGCGCATCACTCTGTCTCAGCAATGTTAACATTTGTGCCAATTTAGTTTCAAATAGATTATTTTGAGCTGAAATTCAAGTCCGGCAACCACAAATTTGACCAAATTTGACGTTTGATAATTAGTTTTAAATTTAAATCTTTACGTCTTAACCACACCTTTTATTATATAATTGTGAATTTTTCGCGCAAACACTTCATATAATCTTCATTAGGCTTTGTGTCGTGTGTTTTAGAATCCAATTGTTCATTTGAAGTTGGAGTCTGGGCAAATGTTATTTTACGCAAATTTGACCTTTTGGCTCTAAGATTTTATCTCACTTTCTGAGGTATCATAATGAATTTGGCGAGCGATACTCCGTCTTAACAAGGTCTACATGATTGCAAGTTATATTTAATATCTTCAATTCAATATGAAGTTAGAATCCGGACCTCTGATGTCTAGGCTTTATCACACCTTGGGGTATCAAAATTAATATTGTGCGTGACATTTCGTCCTATCAAGGTGTACCAAGAACATGTAAATCTGTCAATACTTAATGAAGGTACGACCCGGTCAAGCCAAATCCTGACAGACGCTCGCACGGACGGCCGCGCGCATACACACTGACCTAAAAAGGTGATAGCTTTCCGCATGCGCTCCCGACAAAAATCGCTAGTTTTACATTAACCACCTAAGGTCGCGGATGTCGACTGTGTACCCGCTTTGTCTCTAGCAGTAGAGCCTTTTGTTAGCACATTAGATTAACACGAAGTAGAGCAGCTAAGCCTCGTCCACAACATGTCTGCAACTCGCCTGTTTGCAATGAAAGCGAGGAAGAGGAAGACACCTTGGCTGGCATTAAAGGTTATGAACAGATATGAGAAAGCGACTTCGCCTGTTAATGAGTACACGAGTCCAAATATCCACGTCAGACCAGTGATGGTGGACAGTTTCACGAGTATTATCAACTCGTTTCTTTCGGTTTTTACGTTCTTCTGGATCCTTTTAGACTTTGATAAGCTCACAATCACGCAAAAGAAAAACACACAGTTAAGAATAACAATAATACCAACCGGAAGCACAACAGTAAAATTGATCATTTCTTGTGTCTCAATATAACAATATTCTTGCCCATAACCAAACGTGTCTTGGCGTCCGAAGGACACACTCATGTTGACGGCAACAAATACCATGGACATGACCACTGTGTAAGTAAGGTAGAAAATAATACGCTTCGATGCTATTTCAGTACTTATTATTCTGACTCTTGCTAAGACTCGAAACATATGAAATGTGCAAACGTTCATCCAGAAAAGTGAGCACAACAATGAGAAATGCGTAGCTAGTCCAAGAATTTTGCAAGACAACTCTTTAGGCTTTGAAGTACTTTTGATTCCAAAAAATGTGTGCGACACGAGAAGGAAACAAATCAAAACCATTGTATTCAAACCAGGAAGAGACTGTCTTAGTTTCGGAAGCATAATGTACACTAGGAGCGACATCAAAAGACAAACAATGGAACATGCTAGACATACCACGGACAATACACCCTCAGGTGTCCATCTGTTTGATACAGCAATCGGTCCAGACATGGATAGCATGTATTCTTGAACAGACTTATTGCATACAGCGATGGAGCTCTGTGATGTATAGTAAAACGTGTCAGTACTGAAGATAAACCCGTTTAAAAGACTTAAGCTACCATTGTTAAGTAGTGTCCAGTTTAACTCACTTTTTGAAATGTTCCTTAAAGAACAATTTATTAGATGCATGAAATTCACAACACCTTTGAACGTAGGTATATCTGTACGGTAACAGACATTCAATGTTTGATATGAACGAGCACTCACAACAATTTTACCATTGTCGTCGTTAAATTTGTGAGAAAGTCCAAGTAAGATATAACGTTCTCGCGAAGATAAAGATTTCTCTAAGATATCAAAGACCAATACATTTAACATATCCACCGTAAGGTTGTTTAGTTTGTCTTCAATCTGTAACAAGAAATCATGTGTATTAGTATTTTGATTTTTGCCAAGAACCCGAACTATTCGACCTGAAAACAAAGCCATTATATTGTCGAATATAAAATTGGTTTCTTGGTTTTTAACAAATAGTTTAATATCATACAAGACAAACTCAACTGTGTGTTTGTATAACATTTTCCAGGTGTTATACCACGTTTTATTGTCCACTGTATCTTGAAGTCCCTGATCACGAACAACAATGTCTGCCTTTGACTCTAAAACGCAGCCGTAACTAACCAATAAATCCAGTACTTCGTTTTCTAACGCATCAAAAACTGTTTCAAATACTTGGCCAGGTAGCGTTTTTGTGGGAATAAATCGAAGGTTGATCACAAGAATGGAGTTGACCAACCACGAGTCAACTCTACGGCATTCGTTCGAACGTTGCCGATCCGTTTGATTGCAGATAGTGTCACCGGTTAAAATGTCAAACTGCAACGAAAACAAAAATAATATAATATACCGTATACATATTACTTTATGTGTGTGTGCGTGTGTTTGTGTGTGTGCGTGCGTGCGCGTGTGTGTGTGGTGGATGAAATACATAATAACGGTTAATATGGTTAATATGTAAACTGTAAACAAATGAGGTAGAGATTTAGTATTTCTTAAAATATTGTTATATCAATAAATGTATGCTTACCTGTTGAACAGACTCGTCTCGCATTGGAGGTAAAAAGCCTCTAAGTACTTCAGTATAGGGTTGTACTCTCATTACAAGATTATAATAAAGTGTGCCTTGACCCGGTTTTATTTCTGAGACTGGAAACCCATTGCAAATATAACAAAATATATTTTTGAAATATCCACGATATTCTGAAACAGGACCTTCAAAGTAGTTTGTGTATCCAAGGCAAGCCCTCTCTATGTCCGGGTCATATTCGCTCCAGTTTCCCACTTGGTTGCAAGTTGACACGGCCATTGGGCAAAGCACCCCAGAGTAACACGACCCAGTTTTGGCGTCGCAGTTATTAAAGTGAATCGGGCATACTTTCTCTTTCAGTACCATATCAAGCAGTGTCTCGGTTCCTGTAAAGTCGGTCAATAAAGAAATAAAGTTTCCATAAGTTTCAAAAAATGAAAGATCGTTTTCAACGAGCCCGTTGCAAATTGCACAAAACCTGTTTCTGTACAATGTTCGGTTGATCACGTCAAAGCATGGAACTAAGTCGGACAAATGCTCTATTGAATCCCGTGTGTACACTCTTGTGCATCGACTGGCGAGCTCTTCGTCAGTTCCAGGAGGACAACTATCAACGCCGTAGTATCCATAACCACCATTTGATCGTCCATCTATCATCATAGGAATGCAATGTTCCTGTTGTTTTGCAGGGGTAGGAAAGCCTCTATACGTTGTGATTATAACATCTGGACAACAGTTTCTCTCTGACATGCATGCGGATACGTTACAGCTGCATTTTCGTTGACACCAATACGATGCGTTTATGTCAAATGTTGCAGTACTGTGACACAGAGGGATATTCGGACAAGCACGTTGTTGAATTTTTATGATATGTTTGTGTTCCCTTGATATATTGAATTGATCTAGATCCTCACTTATATTTAGTAAGCTCATTTTTCGAATCTCTTCCAAAACAATCATAAGCGGTGTGTATTCCGTATCATCACCATCGTATACATGTAGAACTGATTCAACAGACGCATGGTCGTGTAATTTAGTTTCCGTCGTATTGCTGGTGTTGCTAAATAATACAACACGTTGGTCGTCCGCAGTGCCACAAATGGCCAATGTTAACGCAACCTCTAATGTTAGTAACGCATTCATGTTCACGGATGTATTCAAAGGGGTTTTCATGTGTACAACCGGAGACGTATCCAATACTAACTCTTTGTAGAGACACGGTGCCATAAAAATGAACCTATATTTTACTAATTGGTATAACAATCTCCTAATCATGCATTGAATTGTTGGCATATTATACAGAAGTATAGAAATGGCAGATTAATTCTCATTCCAAAAGCGTATACTAATAATAATTAATTGTGTTATTTAAAGTATTGAATAATTACAATTGTTATTTGCTAGGAAAAACTATTTCTACAAAGTGCATATATCGCAAACATTATTATTATTATGATGATGATGATGATGTACATCCGTATCCAGGTCCAGATGCTGACCCACAATACAGATGCTTTGATAAACGTGGACTTCATTTTATTCATGTGAACGCCAGAAGTCTTTTACCTCATATACATGACATACGCTTTGTGGCCAATCAAACACACGCGGCATGCATAAGCATAGCTTAGACATGGTTGGACAACTCCATTTTTGACACGGAGCACCACATCCCAAACTACAATCTTATTCGACGCGTTCGGAACCGGCAAGGAGGAACTGTCTGCATATTTATTCGGAGCGACTTGGTTTTAACCCCCGGGGTGATCTTTTATGCGATGACCTCGAAGCTTTGTGGATTGAACTCATTTTACCTAAGACCAAACCTTTTATAATTGGAACTGTATATAGACCAACTTAATAGACTGACTTTAATACAACTTTAGAGAATGTATTCTTAAATAACAATGATCTTAACCATAGTAAAACACATATTTTAGGCGATTTTAATACTGATGTATCTTTATGTAGCACTGGTGTTTTACAATCTTGTTTGAAATCTTTTATGCAAATGTTTAATTTTAAGCAGTTGATACAAGATTTTACAAGACTTTCTACTACTTCCTCATCTGTGATAAACTTCATGTCAGTATCTGATTGTGATAAGTTGTACAGTCTGGTGTTTTGAAAACCAGTTTAAGTGATTATATTGCAATATATTGAACTAGAAAAAACTCCAGACCTAGCATAGGAACACATAATAATGTTAAATTGATTTCATTGAAAAACTACAGTAAGGAAGCATTCAAGCATCTCTTTTATCATTTGATTGGAATTTGGTTTTCTGCAATGATGTTGTTAAAGCTTATACAATATTTAAAGATAGCTTTTTAGAAGAATGGATGAAAGAGATAGAGCTTTTCGACAGTATATTAAAAACAAATCTGATCAAAATTATAAAAACTACAAATTATCGAGAGCCAAATGCCAAACTCTAATTTTTAAAGCAAAACAGGCATATTTTACCACTTCCCTTCCCAATAATAAGAATGACTCTAAGTCCATATGGAAGCCTTTGAAAAATTTAGGCCTTCCCTCCATAAAAGTCCTCATCTGATAACAATATTGGTTTGAAAATTAATGGTGAAATATGTTTTGATAAAGCTAAAGTTTGTGACATGGTTAATTGTTTCTATACAACTGTTGCTTCTACCTTGGTATCTAAATTGCCTGTTTCATTAGGTGTGTATGGAAAACAGTTTGTTGATTTTTTCTACTCTAAGAAAGGTGTTTTTAAAAATTCATTTTCTTTTGCCTTAGTTTCTAAAAGTACAGTTTTTAAATATATCAACCATTTAAGTCACTCAAAAGCTACTGGTCTAGATGGAATACCTGCAAGATTTGTGAAGAATGGTGCTGCAGTTATTTTTGGCCCTTTGGCACACATAATAAATTTATCTTTAATACAGGGTAGGGTACCTGATGACATAAAAATGGCCAGGGTTGTTCCTTTATATAGGAAAAGTGATAAAACTGATGTTGGTAACTATCGCCTGTTTCTATACTTACTATTGTTTCTAAAACATTTGAAAAAGTTTATGACCAAATTGAACAGTACCTAGTTGAAAAAAATATACAATACCAATTTCAGTCAGGATTTAGAAGGGGTTGTAGCACTGAGTCTTGCTTAAATCATTTATCTGATTTTATAAGATTTGATGGTTGGCATGGTGTTACTTGACCTTCAGGAGGCTTTCGATACTGTAAACCATGATATTTTACTCATGCAACTACAATCTATATATACATCTTATATACAGATATAGTTAACTGGTTTCGATCTTACTTATATGGGAGGCTACTAACTAAACATCTTTCTGGTGCTTCTTTCACACCAAGAGAAATAACATGTGGTGTGCCACAGGGTTCTTGGCCCTCTTTTTTTAAGTTATGTTAATGACATGTCAGTCGTTGTTAATACAAGCTTTTACTTCACGCTGACGACTCAGCTATTTTAGTGTCAGGTAAAAATAAAGAACACATAACGTCTGCTTTTTCAAAAGATCTTGAACTAGTTAGTCACTGGTTAGTTGACTATCAACAAACTATCTCTTCATTTTGGCAAAACTGAATCTAACTTGTTTGGCTCAAAGCCTAAATTGAAAAATAAACCTGATTTGGACATTTCTTGTAATTGAACAAAAATCAAGTCGACAAATTCGGTGAAATTATTTGAGCTCTCTTGATCAACATCTCTCATCTGAATCTATAGTAAACGAAATCATTAAAAAAGCTAGCTCACCGTTAAAATTTCTTTATAGAAAGAAGTCTTTTTTAACATTACATACAAGGAAACTTCTTGTTTTATGTCTTATACAATGCCATTTTGATTATGCATGATGTTTCTGGTTTCATTGTATCTCAAAAAAGTTCAAAGATAGACTGCAAATATTACAAAATAAATGCATTAGGTTTCTTCTCAGCCTAGAGTCTAGATCCCATTTAGATGTAAGTCATTTTAAACGTCTGCATTGGTTACCAGTTCAGAAAAGAGTAGATTCTATTACTTTTAATTATGTGTTCAAAGTTAAAAACAAAAAAGCTCCAGAATACTTATATGAACATTTTACCCCAGCCGACTCAGTTCACACATACAAAACCAGGTTCAGTAATAATGGCTGTTATACTATTCTTAAAGTTAAAGAATTTGCCATGAAAACATTTGCATATAACGGTTGCAAACTCTGGAACAGTTTACCTCCATATGTCAAAGACCAGAACAACCTTATGAAGTTTAAGCATGCTGTCAAGGAGCTTATGTACACATATGTTTAATACGTAGCTAATATGTGACAACAAAATTAATTTTCTATGTGATGCATTTTATGTGATATATTTATTCATTTTTAAATCATAAAATACTTTATTTTGGTTCTTAAACACTTAAACAATATATCTGTATTCAATAACATGTCATCTCGACTGTTACATGTGTCAGAGACTGACATTTTGGGTCCAACTGACTA
>Ga0224511_10002207_pt1 | contig 12860 bp, 9 predicted proteins | sample SF_May12_sed_USG_2_FD_169988 | JGI IMG/M metagenome (GOLD analysis project Ga0224511, IMG submission 169988) | Sediment microbial communities from San Francisco Bay, California, United States - SF_May12_sed_USGS_8_1 | ecosystem: Environmental > Aquatic > Marine > Sediment | place: USA...
ATATTTACAAAATGTTTATAACATATATATTTTTTTACTTTTTTGTTCATAAAGCATAATAATTTAATGAAAGAAAACTAAAATAATATTAAGTATTCTGTTTTAAAAATAAAAGTGAAAAAATAAATCCGGCTCTCTGGAGCCGGATTTACTTGTGGTGGCAGTGGTTACTGTACTGATCAGGGGAAGTAACCGCTGCGGGGAGTTTGCTTAGATTCAATTAAATTCCAGAGTTACATCTGACCTTCTGCAAATTTTACAGCACAAACCTATTTCATGACTCAAAGTGTAAATCCCGGAATTTAGACGTAGTGAGGCTAACCTAATAATTATTGGGTAATATGTCAGACTTTTTACTATAAACCGGTTTACATCTGGAGACGTAATTCATTTTATCCATAAAATAGTTTGTTTGACACGTAACTGTATATTGTTTCAATATAAAACACTTTAAAAAGCAATACCCCAAAAATTAATCTACGAACGAAGCAAAATTTCGTAAAACACTTGCATTACAATAGTGTGCCTTTTTTTTCGCGCGTATCAAATTCATCCAATCGAAAGAGGGATTTTCTCTTGTTTCTCCACACGTCATTTTCAGTGTTTATTAAATCATCCAATAGAACGGCGGATTGCTGAAATCCCAAACAGACGTCATTATACAGAAATGTAGGTCAAAAGCGAGCTGAGACAGCTACGCCGAAAAAAGACGTTGTAAATAATAACAATAATTGGTGAAAACTATTTTTTAAACAGTCGATAAAGAGAAACTAAAGCATCGGAATTGCGGCCGCTAATTCTTATAAAAAACATCATTATATAACGATGTAAAGGATAATAATTATATTTTTTTGTTGAATTAAAGATAATTTTATAATAATTATTTCAAACTCATATGTTCATCTTTCACCTACAACTAGAAGAAAATAGTGATAATCGGGCTGGAAACGGACAGGTGTCCGTTTTCGTCAGCGCTAAATTGTTCTATGCGTACAGCGGTGAGCAACACCGCTCGTTATAACAATGGGCAATATAGGTCAGATAGAAGGTTATAATTTCTGACCCTACATCGTTATACAAATTGCGCATGAATATGGTGTAACATTCCAAGTAAATGATTTTTCTAATAATGAATCTTTGATAATTTCAAATATAGTCTTTATCATTTTGCACATCATGTTAAGATTTGCAATTTTCTGTACAATTGAACAGGAGCTTTTGAAAATTAGAACTACTTTTCATCTGCCTGAGTCACGGCGACTATTAGGTTTGTAACAAAGCCTATTTTTAGCCTAATAGAAACTGTCAAGGGTTTGAAAACTCGCTAACTCTGGGTCTGCCGACCCAAAAAATGAACTTGCGCAAGACAGAGGCCCTGGTGTTTGAAAATTTAACAATATAAATAATTTCCTATTAAATGAAACACATTATATCAACCTAATTCAACCAAATACTCATACATGAACACACACAGCATAACAACAACACAAACGCTCAATTACAGTGGGAAATAATGAAATGCGAAATTAAATCTAAAACAATGTCATACGCAAAAGAGAAGCCAAAAAACAAAAAAGAAATATACAAACCAATCTAGAAACAGAACTTAACACACATTATGCTGTAGATAAACAGAATAACGAAAAAAAGAAAGAATATAATATTTAGAGAGCAGAATTAAAACATTTTACGCCGATAAAGCTAGAGGGGCTCAAATTCGTGCGCGACTTGACTATTATAGGGGAAAACGAAGATAACTTAAGGTTGTTTAAAAATCTAGAGAACTCGAGACAAACCAGGAAAGTTATAAGCTCGATCAGAGTGAAAAAGAAAAGAATCGTAAACATATCTGAAATCCTAAAACACGAAGTTGAATTCTTTAAAATTATATATCAATCGGATAACGTTGATACAAAAGACATAATAAGCTATCTGAATACAATCAAAACCGCACCAAAAATAACATGACCAGAAACTTTACAGTGTGATGGCAATCTTACTGATTCCGAGTGCTACACCGTTCTTTTGGGCATGAAGAAAAATAAAAGAATAGGCAGTGATGGCTTGACCAATGAGTTTCTTCGGGCATTCTGTCCAACACTAAAACATATTTGGTTAACTCAATTAACTATTAATGATGTAGTACCGGGCGATTTTTTACAGCCGCCACACAGGCACTAAACATCAGTAGTCAGTAATATTAAACTGATGAAAGGGAAAGCCCTCAGGAAGAATAGCCTGCACGAGAAAACAGCAGCCTCGTTTTGTTGAAGCTGTTCATCAGTAGTAATGAATGATGCCACACCACTGACGCCCCCTAGCGCATGAGCGGAACTCCATTTTTAAATGTAAAGAACATTAATGTACACTCCATGATCCCTGAGGACCAGAAAAATATGACTACACAATGATGTAGTACGGGGCGACTTTTTACAGCCGCCACACAGGCACTAAACACCAGCTGTAGTAAGTAATACCGAACCTGACGTAAACTGGCAAACTATACCTTCATTTCACTTTAATCAATTAGGAGGAATCTCCTGTTATTTTAAATGAATATAAAATCGCTTAACCACCTACCTTCAGTGAAATACAAACTCCCCAGCTTCTACCAAGACCTACTTGAACACTGGTTATCGTTCATTAAGACTAAACAGCAACACACACCACACACATTTCATGAAATACGAAACCAAATGTTATGGGGCAATCAGTACGTTTAAGCATACCCCAAAAACAAATCTTTCATTTTTCACAGCTGGATTGAGTCAACCTTTTTTTATAAACGATATTATAGACTGTGATGAAAATATCTTACAAAACATAGTACAGCTGAACTTCGTTATGTCAAAGTGATCGGGACCCAGAAAAATACTTCGACATAGGAATGGTTCGAGACAACCAATTGGGCATAATGGGGAGCGAAACACTTTGGAAAAATATCAGTTTTAAAAGAATGCTTACCTTCAAGCATCATTTTACCATTTTACCTTTACTTATTTCGTTCATTGGAGAATATAAAATAAAACATCATATCAATTTCAATTTACAAGTCCTACATGGCAAGTAAAAGACGTCTAAAGCCGCATAACATTATTAAACTTTGTATTGAAGAATTATCACTTACAACTATGCATTCGAAAGGACACAAGAACAAGCTTATCGCAAAATACATTAAATTTTATCACAGGCAATACACCATATGCCTTGAAAAATTGTCATCACCACTTAACAATAATTCCCTTTCTCTTCCTTTACCGCTGACATATTGTCAAAATATGTCAGTGGTTAAGAACCTGTGGGAATGAGTCCCAACATTTCGGGGTGTAAGACACACGGTCCTACCTGACAAATGGGCACAGTTTTCCGGGGGCTTAACCCCCGGTGTTTCCTGGGCGAGTTCAACCTAAGATCGCAGGTTCTTATGACAAAAAATAACACGAAGAGATTAAAAAGTGCAACATTAAAAAATACTTAAATTAGAAAAAGAGAGATCTTACACACAACCGCATTGTTTATCTGTTATTGACTATGTATACTTTGAACTTGTTATAAAGTATCCAATTGTGTAACTTTTTCGTAAGCTATATTTGTTAATATTATAATAAAAATAAAAACTCTCAAAAAGTATTTGACATAATCGCTCACAATTGGTTTACTACCACACCAAATAACAGCAGCTGGTATCTAGTCCTTTCTGTTAAAGGTCGCACTGACCTTTGTTGTAGTTATAGATCTCTTGCTATCATTATTGCACGCTAATTGGATATGAAAAAAATGAGTCTCACCCATGCGGTAGGGTGTGTCGATGGTGTGCCATCCTTAATTAGAATTGATGGACAGCTTCAATACAACCGAGGCTGCTTTTTCTCCTTATGCAGACTATGCTTTCTAAGGACTTAAACTCTCTTTTAAATTGATTAAGTAAACTTTGTCTTGTGGTTTGTGGTCAGGAAAAGCAAAACACAGGATTGATGTAGTGCCGAATCAGTTCATGTTAAAGATTAGGAACTGTTTTTCAAATTAAAGGGGAAAAAAGTATAAACATTACACAACATTACAATTATCAATACATAATTATATATTTAAATAACAGGTTTTTACATAGGCACAATTTAAACATAAACCATACATTTTGTCTGTTATTTCAATTAAACGATAATTTTTTTTTGCATTTTTTAAGTTATAACACCATTCTCCGTTCGTAATACTCATCTGAAACAATAATTTGTATTTGTTATTTTTAAAAGCAATATATACGTCGTTAAGACTGTCTGTCGTAATAGCTGTAAGGTGTAAACAGGGAATATAATTCTTCATGTCCGGTTCAGCATTCTGAGTAACATTTTTAGTGGGGTATTGCAAAATGTATGTCAAGCATAAATTATCGCAGAACGATTTTGTCTAAAGATACGATGTCTGTATCTTTCCAAAACTGTACGTACATATCAAAAGGCTTATGTGTAAACAGATTTATAGGTTATAATCTTCGATAAATACAAGACATAAATTATTATGCTGACGAAGTTCAATCAGAAAGTGAAATTATGTAACTTTCTAGATTTTAGAAAAACGTATGACACAATTGAATGGCCGTTTCCTTTAAGTTCCCTTAAATATTTTGGTTTTAAAGACGAATTTATTGCTCAGATACAAACGCTGTATAAACATAGTTCACGTTATATTTATAATATTAAATGGTTGGAAATCACAACTCAACTAACCAAAACGTGGCAATAGATAGGGGTACCCAATATCACAGTTGCTTTTAGTAATCGCTGCAAGTTATGGCCCTTAGAAATAGATCTCAACACTTAAGGAGGAGATACAAAGCTAAATGCCCAGAGAGGCCCAAAATAAATGAAATATTGTTTAGTTATCTCAAAAGTATCATTCTTTAGTAATATAACATAAAGTTAAAAATAGTTTGTCCAAAAAAGACAAACCAATTTTGGTTCAAACTTTTGTTTACGTCCTACTTTCTAACCTTTTCTTTTTTGGACAAACTATTGATGTTTCACCTATAAAACTCTAAGATTACCTCCGTTGTTGCATGAAGTTAAATATGGCTAAGTGTGAAAGGTATGTTCCTATTAAATGTTGAGTTCTGCATGCCCGCATTTTTTTCTATATTTTATAACTAATGAAAGGTATTTTTGAGGTAACATAACAATATTTAACTTGTCTTATATTTTTATTGCCTTTATCGACTCATTTTTAAAGACCTTTCAGAAAAGGTATACACGTGGCATACTCTACGCAGCGGATTTCGAGATAGTTTTGCTCAAACTTTGGCTATTTACTATACGGTATATAGGGAAAATAATTGGTGGTTTTACACCTATAATTTTTTTAATTAATTATCAATTGATTATAGAATAACATTTAAATAATACTTTTTTACCAAATAAATATCGTTAACATTCGTATTTCTAGTCATAATACATCGCCGGGCGAAATGTTGAAACTAGGAATCGTAGGAGTCCACGCAACAATATTCTTAAAAACAACTGATTTGACAAGTTTTTATCTCTATATGCGCTTTCGTGTCGTGATGGTTTTTTTCACTAGTACGTGAAACAAATGGATTCTGTAATACATTTTGAAGTTGAATGCTTAATTGTGATACAAAACATACAAACAGAAAAGATAATTATGCACCACTTATTCATTAACATAGTCAAACATGCACACTCACACATTGTATACTGTCAACATGTAATGAAATCAACTCCCAAAACCCACCCGACTTATACTTATTCCTCCTATAAACAAATGTAAGTAAACAGAACGCAGTGAGAAGTGACTATAGCCCCGATTAGTTATAGATGTTATGCTTGTATCTTTCGGCAGGTCTTGTTTATATATTATATTTTAACCATACTTAAGCAGTGGATCCTACACTCGTAAATATATGAAATTGCCAAATATAGTTATTCATGCACTAGAGGATCCAGGCAGTGGTGGGACCAGAATTTGACCTGAGGGAGAGGGCGTGGACTTTGTGAATGTGTGTGGGGGTCATTGCAAGCGTTGACGGTTGGAGTATAGGTCATTTTTTCAGCATGTTTTGGGCCCTATTGCTATTAAAATAATGCATAAAATTACATCGCGAGCGTAGCGAGCGAAAACTAGAAATGTGTCCATAGGACACGGATGCCCCCGCTAAATGTGCTATGTTTTTATAAAAGGCCCATAACTCCGTCAAAACTTAGTGGGTTGTAATCCAAATCGAACTCGACCCGTGTTTTGATATTTTATATCAACATGCCAAATATGAATGAAATTGATGCAGTCTTTCAAAAGTTATTGAACGGACACCAATTATTGTACTATTATAAGTTAAAAGGCCTATCACTTTAAAAAAAGGCCCATAACTCCGTCAAAAATTAGTAGATTGTAACCCAAATCAAACTTGACCTGTCTTTTGATATTATATATCAACATGCCAAATATGAATAGAATCGATGCAGTCTTTCAAGTTATTGAGCGGACACAATTTTTTGTGCTATGTTTTTATAAAAGGCCCAAAACTCCGTATAAAATTAGTGGATTGTAACCCAAAACGAACTCGACCTGTTGTTTGATATTATATATCAACATGCAAAATATAAATTGAATCGATGCAGTCTTTCAAAAGTTATTGAGCGGACACCAAATTTTTATAACGGACGGACGGACGCACGCACGCACGCACGAACGCACGCACGGACAGGGGTAACACTTAATGCCCCTCCACCATTCTTCGAATGGCGGGGGCATAAAAAGAAGAAAATTTAGCGTTTTGGGTATTAAAAATTCATAGGTCCGAGGCCGTTATGAGAGCGCGCCGGGTGCGCCATCTCGCAACAAACGTGTTGGAGTAAGCATTGATTGAAGAAGCCTATTGAAAGTTGGCGATTGAAATGTAAGCCCGTCTTTTGAGAAATAAAGCTCGTAAAGTCGGTTGACGGTACTTTTCGTGCATGCTTCAAAATGACAACTCACATTTTGTGTCAACAGGCTGATAACGTATCACATTAAAGATTGAAGCACATTCGTTATCAACTTGCATCGCTTATTTTTCTTTGCTTTAATTTATTTAAACGAAAGGCGTATCTAAAACACATAACATATATAAACATTAAAAATTATTTTTAGTTTTCCCAACGATCACAGTCATTTGTTTATATTTCGTTGTTAGTATTGCCTGCAATATTATGTTACATTGTTTTTGCTTGTATAAGTCTTAAACAAGAGCCGGTCGGAACCGGGTAATGCTCCCCGAATAGGTATTGGACACAGAGAAGTAGTTTGTCAAAAGTAGTTGTAAAATTCGACTTCAAATAACAAAGTCTTGGGTAAGACACGATTTTGCTGCAAGGTCATGCTGTGACCTTGGCCTTCAAGGTAGCAACCCAGATGTTGCACGTGACACGTTCTCTCAATATGGTGATCATTCCTGTGAAATAGTTGTAAAATTCGACTTCAAATCACAAAGTTATGGGCCGGAAACTATTTTGCTGCAAGGTCATACTGTGACCTTGACCTTCAAGGTAGCGACCCAAATGTTGTGCGCGACACGTTGTTTCAACATGGTGATCATTTATGTGAAATAGTTTTTAAATAGGACTTAAAATAACGAAGTTATGGGCCGGACACGATTATGCTAAAAGGTCATGCTGTGATCCTGACCTTCAAAAAGCGACCCAAATGTAGTGCGCGACACGTTGTCTCAATATGGTGATCATTTATGTAAAAAATGTAAAATCCGACTTCAAATAACAAAGTAATGGGCCGGACACGATTTTGCTGTTAGGTCATGCTGTGACCTTGACCTTTAAGGTAGCAGCCCAAATATTGCACGAGACACGTCGTCTCAATATGGTGATCATTTCTGTGAAATTGTTTCAAAATCTGAATTTAAATAACAAAGTTATTGGCCGGACACGATTTTGCTGCAAGGTCGCGCTGTGACATTGACCTTCATGGTAGGGACCTAAATGTTGCGCGCCACCTTGTCTTAATATGGTGATTATTTCTGTGAAATAATTTAGAAATCCGATTTACAATTACAAAGTTATGGGCCCGACACGATTTTGTGGCAAGGTCATGATGTGACCTTGACCTTCAAGGTAGCGTCTTAAATGTTGCGCGAGACACGTCATCTCAATATGGTGATAATTTCTGTGAAATATTTTCGAAATCCGACTTCAAATAACAAAGTTATTGGCCGGACACGATTTTGCTGCAAGGTCATGCTGTGACCTTGACCTTCAAGGTAGCGTCCCAAATATTGCCCGCGACACGTCGTCTCAATATGGTGATCATTTATGTGAAATATTTTCAAAATCCGACTTCAAATAAGAAAGTTATGGGCCGGACACGATTTTGCTGCAAGGTCGTGCTGTGACCTTGACCTTCAAGGTAGGGACCCATATGTTGCGCGCGACACGTCGTCTCATCATGGTGGTCATTTCTGTAAAATAGTTTTGAAATCCGACTCTAAATAACGTTAATAAGTTAATAAGTTATGGGCCGGACACGAATGGGACGTACGGACGGACGGACGGACAGACAAGGCGCCGACTATATGCTCCCCCGAATTTTTTTCGGGGAGCATAATTAAATCAAACTTTGTAAATAAATTTTACTCACGGACATGTATCTCCCACAAATAACGAAATTGGACTTTTATCTATATTTGAGACCTGAGACATTCCTTGTCTGAATGATTTATTACGCCAATTGCTTTATCTACATGCTAGATTTGTTTGTCCCAGAGTTTAAAGATATCATCTTATTCCCAATATGTTTTTAAGTGTCACTCATATGCATGCAACCGAGTTTATAAATTGAAATCAACGATAGGCTTGTGGTATACAATGTAGGTGATCACTGAGCTATCACGCCGACTGTGTGGGCCGATTTCGGATGAAGGCCCGTTTTTTGTTTGAACCAATTTGAAGGCAGGTAAGTTTTCCATATTTTATTATTTTTACAATAAAACTGGATTTGAAATCGCACTACACAGTAGCTATGCATGTTCATCACACTGCCAGCAAAACAGACATTGATTGATGGTATTTAGTGTAATTATTCCATAATAAAGTATTATGATAAAAGAATGATAATAAGAACGATATTATAACAAATAATATATCAAAACAACACAAAAACATTAATGTATTATTTGTCTGAGAAAATACGCGATAACGGAAAACTTTTCACAAGAAAACATCGTCTAGTTGTATTCGATCCCTATCCGACGGTGTGACAGGCGCTCACACAAAACGCTGTACTAAGCATTTCGATTAATCCGACTTGCATGAATTTAGATTAAACAAACGCAATAACCCTAACTAGCTTACGACTTCGAACAGTTATAATTGCAGTTATGATTGCCACTTGAGAACACATTTACAATTAATGTATATTTCCGCGCATCATAGAAGAGCGATATAATATTTATAAGAGTACAAAAAAAAATTGTAACAATATAAATTGAAGAGATGTTCAAAGAAAGAATGTTGTAAACAATGTAGACATGTCAAGTTTAAGGGCACCATGACAAAATGGCCCGTACAAAAATCACAAACACACAGAACAGCACAAAACACGCAGAACACCAAAACGCAACATACATTAAAAACTATCTTTTGGGTTTTCGGATTTTTCTATTGTTGATTTTAATTTATGATTTCTTTAATGATTTTTTCAAGAAATGCTGAGTTACCGCGTTAGTACGGTCAATGACTTTCAATGGGTGTTTAAACCAGTTTTAAGCTATAGCAAATCTCACACTACCTCAATATTGTTTGGAGAAGAAAAAGACAAAATGTGCATTAACATGATAAATTATATGAACAGAACGATAAGAAAGTGAAAAGAAGTATAATTTAAGTTTTTTATTAAACATCATAACATTATTCCCTTTCCCTCTTGATTAGGTTTCTAGAAGGAAATTCATTATACAGCAAAATAGCAACAGTTATGCAACTCTAGGCATCTAAAATGTACAAAGATTAAAATTAATTTATGACTTCTTACTCTGCTTTCAAAAATTTGACTGAATGGTTTTTTTCAAAGACGGAAGGAAGAAGAGTGTATTGACGTCATAACCACGTGGTTATAAAAAAATAAGGCAAGACCACGTGATAATGTTCAACAAAAGACAGAAAGAGCAGCCGCCTGCTTCCGAAAGCTGAAAATTTCAAAGACGTCATCTATCGCTATTAAATTCAACTCGAACAGTTAAAGCCATTGTTTCACTCTTCAAACCTAAGGAACAGGTTATTGCTTAAATGTGCTTATAATATTTGAATGTGTTCATCATATTTAGAACGTCCTTATCATATTAGAATGAGCTTATCATATTTAAAGTTGAATTAGACTAGATACAAAACATGTAAATGGTTTATCCTAGTTGAAACTGTAAATGATTTTCAATCCTGTCAAGTATTCGTCTTAAAAGATGCTAGGTCTGTAGCTTTATACCCTTATAATCGGTCACAAATCTTGCAATATGTTAATTATACTAAATAAATTAACATGCAAATTGCAAAATTTTGTAACAAATAATGTGTTTTTGGACAAAAAAGTAAAAACACGACAACAACAGAACAAAAAATCAAACATAAAAACCCATGCCGGAGCAGGGAATGGACAGTTTCACAGCTGTCAATCTTGATCATTTATTACGGTTCATAGTCAAAATTAATCCAATGGATTAGAGTTACATTGTGAGGTGACAAGCTGACCTAGTAAATACAAAAGAAAGCCTACTTCCTATTGTGATCAAAAATAAAACAAGATTGAAGTACCGCATTGGGCGGAGCTTGAAAATTTAGTGGAATAATGCATTGAACCCGGGACCTTTCGCACCCAAAGCGGATGCGTTACCTCTGCACTACCAAGTTAACTGAGAGTATCGATTGTAGTAAAGCTTTTTTACTGTTTCGTCGCAATAGGTATAAACATTAATAAACAAAGTCTTATCTGTAAGACATTTTTAACATGCATGGATAACTATATTTGGCATTTTCTCATATTGAAGGGTGTATGTTTCACTGCTTAAATATGGTTAAACTGTAAGATATAAACATTTCTGACCTAAAAGATACAGGCATAGCATCTTTAACTACATAGATTTATATTCGATCTTGGCATATTAATGAAATATTTACGATTAAATATCAATACATTATTAATTCATTTTATAGCAGATATTATCACAAATTTGATTCAAAAATGAATGCCAGCCGACAGTAATGTACAAAACAGGCCTGATTGTGGAGGCTTGTTTTTTAACAATAATTCGTATAAATTTTCTTCAAAGGTGATGTAGTGTATCAAAAATTTAATAGAAAACATGTGACCCTTGGGCGGGGTGGGTTTTTTTTACAACTTAGACGTAATTTTGAAAACTCGCATAGACGAGTTTTAGATGATATAATATACCCTATATGAAAGCTCGGTGCCTTGTGGTTAAATGACTATTAGGACTATTTGGAAATTTGCTTTTTAAAACGTATTTTCTGAAAACGTGACCTACTTCCGCAACTGACTGATATCAACAGAACTCTATCGTTAGAGGTTCACTAAATAGTGTTATTTTCTTTGTTGGTTGAAGAGAAGATATACTGTGAGGATTTTCTAGGGCTGGCATTTATTTGAGCAGTATTGATATGTTGATACACATTTTTAAAAATCGATATAATTTGTTATATACATTTTTAAATATCGATATATCGGCGTGAAAAATCTAAATAAAAAGATTGTGTTTTGTTTTCATAAAAAGGACTGTTTTTGTCAACGAAATATATAAAAGAGGAAAGTGTTTACCGTTTTAAAAACCTATATTTAACTGGAACGTTACAAACATATTGCTTAATGTTCAGAAATACATGTATAATATACTTAGTCATCCCAAAACTTGACCTGATATGCATTCCTTTACATTGTAATGCCCCTGTTTTAACATAATTATCCGGATATTGTGCTGTTCGAATGTAATGTTAGTTATATGAAATGTACTTACTGTTACTTGATGTAAAGTTCCATGTTTCCTTTTATTACATTATCTGTTATACAATCAATTAAACGTTTTAGACATCAGCTTAGTTTTACAATATCCATGATTATAAAGCTGGGATTTCAATCCCCAACATTCCTGCACTTTGTCAATTTTTCGCGAAGGCACCGTCACTACTTTTTGTTGCCGCGTAAGGAATTATTACAAATCTTTGTAAAACGAATTAATTACTTTCTGGCATTATATTTTCAGTGTTTTCATGTGAATTTATTGCATTTACAACATTTCTTGCCTTCAGTAATTGTTTACTTGTACATTATCAGTGCACGTATATGTTAATAATTTAAATGTTACATATTATATGTGTTTAAAAGTTATTATTTTATGTTGTTTTTATCAATATCCGCTCATTTAGATATGTTTGAATGTTGCACTTGATTGTTTACCTCTACTGAAATGTTGATTTGTAAGTGGGATTCTTATTGGTCGCCAGCATGCTGCACTACCCAATGAGTATGAAAGGCTCAAGCGCACCAGCCTCTGTACCAGTTGCTTATGCTACGGTCACAAATAAAACTGACATCGTACGATTTCAGCGATTTGCACATCACCGGCGAATTTAATAATCGCCCGGGCACCGGACGATTTTTAAGAATTTTCTTTTGCGCGGTCACATATCGTAAGGGCGCCGGCCGGCGTCTGTATATGAAATCATCGGCCGATGCCCGGTGCCCGGTCGATTTTACACGAATTTTCACGTGCAATGATGAATATATGTATATCAAAATTCGCCATCATAACTCCAAAGAAACAGTTTGTTAAAATAAGAAAGATTGAGACTGAAGCT
>Ga0224511_10002208_pt1 | contig 12857 bp, 4 predicted proteins | sample SF_May12_sed_USG_2_FD_169988 | JGI IMG/M metagenome (GOLD analysis project Ga0224511, IMG submission 169988) | Sediment microbial communities from San Francisco Bay, California, United States - SF_May12_sed_USGS_8_1 | ecosystem: Environmental > Aquatic > Marine > Sediment | place: USA...
AGGCATGGTTACATCTAAACTTCTTACAGCACAAACTGATTCCATGACTCTCAAAGTGTAAACCCCGGAATCTGGACGTAGTGAGACTAACCTAATAATTATTGGGTAATATGTCAGATTTTTTACTATAAACCGGTTCACATCTGGAGACGTAATTCATTTTATCTATGAAATATTTTGTTTTACACATAAATGTTTATTGTTTCAATATAAAAACACTTTAGAAAGCAATATCCCAAAAATTTAATGTACGAACGAAGCCAAATTTCGTAAAACACATGCATTACAATAGTGTGGCCTTTATTTTTTTCGCGCGTATCAGGTTTAACCAATCGAAAACGGGATTTTCTCGGTTTCCCCACACGTCATTTTCAGTGCTTATAAAATCATCCAATAGAACGGCGGTTTTCTGAAATCCCAAACAGACGTCATTATACAGAAATGTAGGTCAAAAATGAGATTAGACAGCTACGCCGAAAAAATAGTGGAAACAGACATTTAAATATTAATTGTGATTGGCCTTGATGTATGTATCGCATAAGTAGTCTACCCAGTTTTGTTAATTAAATTGTTTCTTATCTGATATGATCTAAAACACTGCCCTATGAAAATCGAATCTATTCACCCCTTTCGTCCAGCAATAGCTGATGCTGATCATTAATAACTATTTATTCAATCGTTCTTAATGACCCCTTGCGGACAATCGTAAAAGTCTAGACACTATAATATCCATCTGCATCAACAGGAATCAAGTTAATATATCAAATTATATGCGCTATCTTTCCCTTTTATCAGTTTAATGATGATAGCAAAGAACAATGCATATTCCAAACAAGCGCGCATTAGCTTTTTTTTCGATCAGATCATATAGATTATTCTTTGAGATTCTTCGTGTTATAACCAAACCGAACTATTTTAAAGAAAGTTATATTTCCACACTACTGCAATAGGGAACAATTTTGGCGCACATATAGACTGCTGAGATAAGACCGAATTACACTGGCTAATTGTGCTGCTGAAAAGAAAATAGGCACCAATTTTACCTATATTCAACTTTGTTACATAAATACCTTTCGACATGTCTGCACTAGTCTCCCGATCCCCCCAAAGAAAAACAAAAAATAACAACAAATACATGTATAATGTGTTTATTTTCTCAGTACGTTATCTTGCACGTTCCAATACTGCCCATACATTTAATTCGTATTTGTGTTTTAACTTTTAACGTAACATTTACATTTTAACAAGATTATTCAACACCCTTGGATAGAATGGCTTACACTTAACAATAATGCTTACATGTACATATTAGCCTGTCTGGACAAAGCTAAGCCCGCACTTGTACTTTGGTTAACTGTCCTATTTTTTATTAGACTTGGCATAATGAGCGTACACTGGCAATGTCCGTTTGTGTTTTATATGTTAAAAATGTAAGTCATCGCATTAATTTGCCCGATTGTCCTCTCCGCAGTGACATAATATGCAGACATACTTATTTCCGATTAAGAACTAATTATCAAAGACATCGCAACCACCTCAACCCAAGCATGTGAACCGTCCATATATTTAGCCGTCATTTTGTTGTCAGTGGTGGGTCGCAGTCAGTGACATGATTGTCGGATGCTATGACATAATTTGATAGATACATACTTCGTGTATTTTAAGCTCTCAGATGGCAAAGTTATGGTAAAACATGAAATATGAGAAAACTAATGTATTTTTGTTAAAAATATAGTAAGGCTAATGCCCAGTTTCTCTTAGCCTAAAACGGTGGTAAAGCTACAATTATTCGGCAGTTGCGTTTCTCTGGGGTAAATAAAATTCAAGTGCAAGAGGAAAACAACCCACTTAAATACAATCCGGGATTAGTTCGATTAGGTTTCTGTAACACCGATGCAAATCGCTCAATGGTATTTTCTATTGTTTAAATAAGTATAGGTATCCGGGTAATTATTCAACTGAGAAAAGGGAAATCCCCCACGAAGCATAGAATGCAAGGGACAACAGTAGCCTCGGTTTTAGTGAAGCTGTTCATCAGTGGTAATGAATGATGCCACACCACTGACGCCCCCTAGCGTTTGAGCGGAACTCTATTTTCAAATGTAAACAACATACAATCCATGATCCCTAAAATGGCTATAAACAATGATGAAGCACGGGGCGACATTTTGCAGTCACCACACAGGCACTTAACACCAGCTGTAGTAAGTTAAATTAAAATACAAAAAGGGAAAGCCCTTAGGAAGCATAGCCTACATGGGAAAACTGCAGCCTATTACACATGTACACCTAGTAAAATGGCTGAATATTTGGAAACCGTTGTTCGTGAAAGAATGCGTTAAATTACAAAAGAAAGTTATGAATTAATGCATTTTATGTTTTTTTTCTACATAATAATTATGTATTTGATTATATATTTAAGAAGTACTAGTAGTAATCTTTAGCGATTTAAAGACAAAAAAGTATATTAAAAGTATTCGGTTTAATGTAATCCACATGCCAAAAGTGTTCCTCATTCAAACACAATTAGATTAAAAAACATAGCTTAACATTTTAATATAAACCAAAATAAATTGTATTTGTGTTTGACAGACCTATGTATTTAAAATACATGCACATATATATTATGTAAATACAGAAATAAAACTTTGTGTCGAAAATTAAAATTCAGAATTATATAATTAAACCATTCACGGTGTTTAACAGTAGGTTATATTTTAAAGGAATTGGTTTGTAGAGTGGTACCACACAGTATGACAATGGTTTTCTTTTGGCTTAAGGAAAAAACATAATACAATTGTACAATTTTAATTTTAAAATGTACGTCCTATTTTCATTTTGTAAGCGTTTGCATGGTTTATTCTAAAAAACAATATATCAAAAAGCCGTTCAATCATACCTGTTTAACGCATGTTTAATACCACGTGGAAAGCAATGTATATTTGCAAATAATAATTGCTTTGTTCACAACGCTACAGAAACCCACATCGAATAAGTAACGGACCGTTAGCATCCTGAAAAAAGTCATTTCTTCAACAAGTATAACTTAATTACCATTTGACAGACATCGGGCATAAGCGGTGTAATTTATACATTTCATCGCATATTATTAATTAATCAATGTCTCATTTTGGATGTAATGGCATTCTTTTGGATGTACCGCTCATACATAAATGGTTTTATGCTTCAGACTGTTGACGGCCAGTGACATACACGTAATCATATTTCACCTTGTAAGTAAGCTACACAAATTATCAACAGTAAATGTCAGAATTCTGCAATCAACTTGAAAATATCGGTGGTAAAATTTCATTCAACTAAACTAATTTACATAGTTGATTTGATAAATGTCTAAGGTAATACCATTTTATAACGTTTCTACCCCTACTAAATAATTCAGAAACACAGATCAGTGCATTTCTTCTCACACAAAGCAAACTATAGTTTTTTACAGCAATTTGAGCTTTAGAACAGGAGAGTAATCAAGATATGACAAGTTAACATTTAAAACCGTTTGGCAGTGCCTATTTATACATTTAGTTATATAGTGTCTTGACAAAATATATGCAGTGATTCCCATTATTTCCAAGAGATTTTTGTCTAGAGCTTGCCCCTTTACAGGGTTTTGATCTTAGGCCTACGTTGAGATAAACAATAATCATGGTGTTTTAGACGAATCGTTAAAATGGTATGATATTGCTATATATGTTGCACACAAGCGGTGATGGTTGACATTTTGTTGCAAAATTCCAAATGGATTCGTGACTTTGCAAACGAAACATACAACTAGTAAGACGTGAGCTATGCTGATGCACAGAAACAAACTAATTACATTAAGGGCACACTCTAACCAAAACTGCTGGCTAACACTTGTATGCAGAATGTGTGAATATTTAGAAAATAGTCAGTAGGAGGATATGGAATGAAATCGTAGCTATTAGTTTTTGGTTCTGATTATCACATTTTAATAAACAGAACGGCTTTTTCTACATTATTCTACGCAGCGAAATACAGCATAACTATAAATACATTGAACGGGTATTTACCTGAGTGCATTTGCACATATTATAAAGTGTCTACTATATCTAATTATATATTTATAAAACTCAACAATCGAAAACCAGACACATAGTGAATAAGATGCAATAAGCAAAATATATTTATTTGCCAAAAACTTCTTAGAAAGCATAGCGTGCATGAGAAAAATAGCTGCAGTATTTATTATATTAAAGCTGTTAATCGATCGTTATGAAATATTGCCACACCATTGACACACTATATCAAATGACCTGAGCAATATTTTAAAACCAGAAACCAAAAATACATATAATGCAATTCATGACCCAAGAAGAACGGATAACTATAATTACACACAGATGAAGCGCGTTTTAATATAAACTGATGTTCAAAGAAAGAATGTTGTAAACAAAGTAGACGACATGCCAAGTTTAAGGGCACCATGACAAAATAGCCCGTACACAAAACACACAGACCAATAAAAACACGTAGAACATCAAGACACAAGAGACATTCAGAAAAACTATTGTTTGTGTTGTTTTTCGGTTTTTTTCTGATTTTTTTTCTTTTCTTTTTTATTTATATTTTTTAATGATTTCTCATAGTAATGTTGAGTTACCGCCTTGGTACGGTTACTGACTTTCATTGACTTTCATTCATTTAAAATCACGAAATAAGCACTGAACATGAGCTGTAATAAGTTAAAAGTAACCATAAAGCTGCTTCTTGCGAAAAAGTCAAACTTACGATTTTTAAAATAATATAGGTTATTAACTGGGTGAAGATTTGCTAACGGCACGTGACCTTCTTTAAGAAATGTCGTTATTTGATGTATTTGAACAATTTCACCGCAAACTCCATCACGTGACAAAGCGGTAGATTGTATTTATTTACTTGAATCAAATCGAATAGTGCTGAAAGGCGTTTTAAAAAGTTGTCTAAACAAACAAAATTTATCAACTTTATTTCCATTTGGTGTAGTCGGTTAGCGCAGTCTGGCGGACCTCTTATTGTGTAATCTGGGGTTACTACCCAGCTCGCCCCGTACTACATCATTGTGTAGTCATATTTGTTCTGGTCCCCAGGGATCATGGAGTGTACATGTATGTTGTTTACATTTGAAAATGGAGTTCCGCTCATGCGCTAGGGGGCGTCAGTGGTGTGGCATCATTCATTACTACTGATATACGGCTTCAATAAAACCGAAGCTGCTGTTTTCTCGTGCAGGCTATGCTTCCTGAGGGCTTTCCCTTTCATCAGTTTTATAAGGGGCGCGGCATTTACTTCTAGTTTAGGACTAAAGCATTATCTACTTCTATTTTTCTTTGTATATTGTTGGAATTAAACATAGGTTAATTTAAGTCAAAATGTCTATAAAATCGGTTGGAAACAAGGTGCTTTTATCTCCAATCTCGCAAAAGCAAACAGCTTTAGGCCAACGGATACCAGGAATGTAGTGAGGGTGGTGTCATAAAACTGCGTAGATAATTTACGTGCATTAAACTATACAATATTGATAAGGCTATGACGAATATCTTAGTCGACAAAGCATTTTAAAATAAACATTGACTTTTCGTTATTTTACTTACAATAAATATACGAACAGTGAAATGCCTGCATAAATAGAACTACGTTTTTTAAAAGGCAACTTGTAACGCATTGGTACGGTGTACCTATGTATATAACTCACACGTTTACGGGGGATGCGCTTTTCAAATGTTTGCGGCGAAAGTCTGATAGTATTTACGACATAACGATTCTTCCAAAAGTTGAACGATTTTGTTGGAAATAAGTTTAAACCATTTTTTTAAATAAAACCACCAATTTACATCCGTTTATACTGACTACGATTTCATGGATCGTTTGTTGTCAAAATCTACGTTATTAATGATCAATATTTCTACAACCAAATACGCAAACACGATTACAACTTGGGATTACTAGCTGTTTTATGTATCTTTGTAATGTATCACACATCTTAAGTGTACGTTAAACATAAAAGCCAACGTTTACCCTCTGCATGATTTGAAATTAAAATTAAACGGTCTCTAACATAAGTGCAGCACACTAAGGGTAGACAATCTGTATTAACCACAATTTCAATAACGACGCACTTAGCGGTACGTTGCTAATGGTTAAGAGATGTATATTAATCTTAGTAAGAAGGGAAAGTGCCCAGGAAACATCGCCTCCATGGGGAGAAGCGGCATGCGCCTGTGTGAATAATTATTGTATTTAATAACGGAGAATAGTAGTGTGAATGCTCAACAAAATATTTTCATTTAATCGTCCATTATACCACAAAAGAAAATAATTCCGCACTGCAGACACGGGAGCAAGTTTTGATGATGAGATATTTCCATTGTCCGTATGATTTAAACCTTCATTTTCCAGGTGCCTGACAGTTTCCACTCATCGTATATTGTGAATGTAAAGTACATCTCGAATAATTATATGCATACCTACCTACATACACATTTACATATAAGCATACATGTATATTGCTTTATCCAAACACTAAACATGTCAGTAATTAATATTTTATGTCTGTTTGTGTAACTTGAGTTCGTACGGACACTGTGTAAAACATTATTTGTTATAACAATCGTTAGGGTACAACAGTGATTTTGTTATGATTTGCGTTTGGTATAATATGTTTTGTCGTTTTTTTTTGTTTTGTATAATAATTAGACTTGCTTTAATAGGGATTTGAACGTTCTTGAATCGCAAGAGAATTACATTATAAATTATACTAACCATAATATATTTGTAGAATTTTTTTTCACTTGGCTTTCCGTATCATCATTAAACAATACATTTTGCAATAATAACGTTTTTATAAAAACGATATATATTCCTAAAACAACTAAAGGACCACTATTGCCTAACAGCATTTTGAAAAAGTTCCCCTACTGATTTTGTGTACATTGAAAACAATGTTTATTGATGAGGCCAGTTTCTGTGGTAAATAGATCGACTTAAAGAATGTTGCGCCCAGATACGTGATAGGTTGTGTGGTGCGTCATTACTGGTTAGGGTGGGTTCTCCTATGATAGTTCTACAGACTTGTACGCCATCCTTAAAGGAAATTTGACCGGGTTACACTATCAAGATAAGATAAATGAGGCATTTCTGACCCTTATGCTGGTGCTGTGGACCTGGACTTTGTGCTCATTGACGGAAACGCCCTTCTGTACCGGGCTTGTTTTGTCAATGAGTACACTGAGCGCGAAAGGAATAGGATGTATGGACTGCCCCGACCCTCCCCTCATGTTAATCTAACAAGAACATGTATGGTACAAACTACAAAATCACACAAGTGCTCGGCCAGCTCAACCACAGAATGATGCGGGATGACCTCGCAAACGCGCTAATTTAGGATTGGGCAATACGTTGTGCTTCTGCAATCAGAAAACCTTTTCGCAGCTTAACTTGTATGTGTACGGTTGTTTTTTATACTAAATGTGGCCAGGCGCTTTGTGTGTAACCTGACACATGTAACAGTGCTGTTTGTAAGATGTCATACCCCACCCACCGATAAACAAACGTTCAAATTTCGGTAATAGCCACACCTTTTGATGCCTCATGTCCTTACCACTGTAATTTGCTATTAAATTTCTTAACAATTGTTAACTACATATATATATATATAGCAGTTACTAGAATAAATGGTTTTCTTTGTAAAAATAAATAAATGAAATTGTATCACTTTCATTTTGTGGTCCTTAAATTATTTTGAGAAGTATATATTATTAATAACCTTATCGCTCTAAAACTATGAAATGATAAATTTTTTTTACCAATTTCTTGATGTGAGAATCAAACGTTTACAATAATGAAAAATTAAAGTTCATTTACCTTGCTGATATCAATTTGTATGGTGATAGATATATAATGCCAAGCTGAAAGTACGATAATATTATATTACAACTTAGGCGTAGGGGGCGTTCCTCTGGAAGTTTTCAACGAGAGTTATTGTCTGTAAAAAGTAAACACATGTGTACTTTTATATCTGAATTTTACTCTAACTTGACATTACGACCATAAACCTTCCTGATTAATCTATGTCTTCGATTGTAATACAATTTTAAAATAATGCGAGGCACTGAACTCGTTTTTAGTAACAACCGCGAGTCTGGCTGCAACGTAGTATTGTAACATATAATTGAAAGAGATGTTATTGCAAATACAAGTAAAAACATAACGCTAAGCAATTATTTAAGGATTCATGTAAGTTGTCGTTCGTTAAAATGACAATTTAATGTGTTTACTCTCACTTCTAAATATACATTTGAGCTGTCTTTACTGAGCAATGTTTTAAGGCAATTTAAAGTACCACCATTTTAAATATTTTGAAATGACAATTGTTTTAAAATTGTGCACTTGAATATTCTACGAAAATGTAATAACGAAAAAATATCCGTTATTTACCATCGGTTGTGTTCGAAATTTACCTGATTTACTGGTTTCTGCCAACAGGTTCAGCACTAGATGAGAAATGCTTGAAATGAAGTTGGTGTCAACCATTTCGACCGAGAACTACGCCGACATACATGGTTGTATTTTCGTTGGAATTAGATAGTGGAAAATAATGGTTAAAAATGTTTCAGAAAATCTCTTATTTTCATCTGTATCAAAGTTATCATCGCTTATGTCATATATTGGTTTAGAAGACCCTGCTTAGAAATGTGAAATATATTTTAATAATTCCATAGTACATGAACTAAGGTGCATTTCTTCACTTCACTGAATTTGCCTGTACAATTGAGATAGTTATAATCATTGTACAAATTATTTTACCGATGTATACATTAACTAATTGGTTGTAATTAAGGTTGTCTAATATACCGTTAAAACTATTAGTTCTGAATATTATCAAACATTTAAAACAATATATAGGTAACAAAATGGACGATGACAGAAGTATGTAATTGCGATCATACCAAATGACGACTAAAATTAGAGTAGAATAAAATTTAAAACAATCGTTGAGCGAAATCATATGTGAACAGTTCGAAGTTAAAAAAACAAGTCTCATTTCTTTGATTTAACTGTCATACGAAATGTAAACATCAGTTAACATTATGTTTGAATGTAAAATTTTATTATTTAATTTGACTGCTTGTATTCAAAGCTTTTTGGAACCAATTTCAGGCTAAATAGCACATTAACTTTCAAACTATTGTTTTCGTTTACAGAGTAACTTTTACACTATCAGTTTAAGACGAGTCTTTGATTTTAATAACCTGACTTAGCTCAAACTAATTGTTGAGAATTTAATTTAATAAAACAATATCAGCAGCAATTATGGTAAGAAATTGTGAACCATTTAAAAATAAAGATATTTTATGTGTAGAAAACATTACATTGAGAGAACCATCTTTTACATCCCCAAGAGTAAACATAATGAAATTCGTAGGTCATTAGGTGTTAAATAAAAGCATGCATTTATTCTATTCTAACGACTGAACAAATAGGTGTATTTGCAGGACTAATATGAAAAATAAGTGTAGAAAAGAAGGGAAATTTGATCTGGCATCAATTATTTGCTTAGAACGAAATATGTGTTTTATTCTTCTTCTTCATTATATGTGACATTTAGACAAGTAACGTTATGTCACGACAAGTGGTCAATTACAATAGCACAATACCAGCAGAGATATTCAATAATCCCGCGAATCATTCAACTTAACGAACGCATATAACGTAAAAGGCTATCAGTATTGCGTTATTCGAGGCTATTTCGAGCAAGTGATGCATGCGAAAGCGCAAGTGCAAGTTTGCAAGGAAACGTTGATTTGCATTTCAAATTTAATCTAATTTAATTGTATGAAATGTCCCCCACTGAGACTTTTATCACAAGGACGTGCACTATACTTCTATAGGCAGCGATATAATGTGGCGATAGCATCCATTAAATTTCTGAAAAATTCTGAGTATTGCACATATTGACGAGTTTTTGCGACCTGCATCTTTAGGTTATTTAATGTACGTTAGAGACTACTCATCAACACCTTCTATGAGAATGTTGTGTTAAAAACTTCAAAATTAATATTAACCAAGCCCATTTTCACAGACAAGGACTTAAAACCAAAAAACTAATCATTGTATGTGTTTTCAATAATACTTAACCATTGTTTGCTAAAACTTAATCATCTGTCAATATGTACGTAGCCAATTCGCGATAGGTTGTAAACGACGGCAATACTGGATATGTCCATTTTACATAATGTTGCTTAGATAAGTAATTTGTTGCAAACTATAGTGTGCAAATGTTTCATTGACAGACTCCTCTTTAATATTGGATATACAAAACAATTAAATTGTAGAGATGTCAAAGGAATAAATGTTGCAAACAAATCAGAGAAAGTCAAAGAGTAGACACGTTGACAAAATGGCCAACACAGAAATCAGCAGGCACAAGCAGAAAGCTATATATATTGCAGGTGCAACAAACCAGAACTGAACATGAGCGTTGATTAATGTTTTATGTCTACAAAATATTTTTTGACATAATGTCAGAAAAGTACAGTAGTCAGGTCATTGAATCTAGTTAAACAATATTGGTTAACAAACGCAATAAGTGTGTTGCATGTATAATATATCATATCGTAGGTCTACGTAACTACAAGATACTCATTACTTTGTGAACAACACTGTTTAAATATATGTGGTTTTAATTTGTATTGTAATTTGTGCCATCATTTAATCTGGAAATCACACATATTTCCTTAAATAACGCCCCCCCAAAACAAAGACAACTGACATTTAAATAATGATTGTGATTGGCCGTTACGCATTTATCTCATAAATGGTAAATGGTTTACCCAGTTTTAATTAAATTGTTACTGATCTTATTGAAAATACTACCTCATGAAGATTTAATCTATTAAGCGCATTCCTCCAGTAATACCTGATGCTGATCACGATTGATTATTTGTTCAAGCGTTCTAAATGATCCCTTGTGGACAATTGCAAAAGTTTAGACACTATAATATGCATCTGCATTAACATGAATCAAATAAATATACCAATCGTAATAATGATAGCAGTAAACAATGCCTTTCCAAACAATGAAAACACACATATAAAGTATAAACTGCAAGATAAGGCCGAATTACATTCCAATTGCAACAAATTGTGCTGCTGGAAAGAAATTTGCCACCAACCATACCGATTATGTTCAATCGAATTGTAATTTTCTAGGCATGTTCAACACTGCTACAAAATACTTTCGACATGCCTGCACTAGTCTCGAGATAAACTCAATAATCATGTGTTTTTCCAGAATAATGCAATACATGGCATGACGCTTTTATCACCGGGTAAAAGAATATGATGTCAATCGTGACACATACCTTTTTTTTATCAGTGTATTATCTTGCACGTTCCAACGCACATTTTTCACCTTATCCTTGTAAGAATGCACTTTTTTGTTGTAATTGTAGGTGGTACCAACGCCACTAGACTATTGCTATTTTTGTGAAGCGACAAAGCACTGTGAACCAACTAATTATTTCGAGATTGTTTGAAAACGTTAATAATAGTTTATATACGTTCCCAGTTTATATTATACATTCATTACAATACTTTTTGGTTAATGGAACAATCGTGTCTGATTACTGCAAATGTTGAATAGTGTAGTCAATCACAGCGTCAACCTATGTATGAAACACAAGTTTGTTTAACTGAGTGTAATAATGCTTATGTTTAACTGCTATGTAACAATACGCCTTACTGTCCAGTCAGATGTACGTTCGATTAGGGTTTACTTCTTTATGTCTGTTGCGTCCTTGTTTACTCCGTGTTTTGTGATGTTCTGTGTGTTTTTGTACGGGCCATTTTGTCATGGTGCCCATAAACTTGACTTGTCCACATTGTTTACAACATTTTTTCTTTGAACATCTCCTCCATTTATATTATTTGGACCTAATAGGTTTGGCCAGCCTTTCAATGGCTACTAGGTTTAGTTAATGCGATTACGGTTCCGAAAGCCGCCTGTGGTCTACTTGTTAAGCATTGCAGTTTTCTGTTTGAATTGCTTTTTTAAACCAGTAATGTCCAACTGCATGTGTGTCTAACATGTTTGCATGCTTGAAACAGCAATTCGTTTGCGAAGTAAATAGGCTGGCACTAGACCATTTGCGTGTCTGGTTGTGTGGCCGACCGCCAAGAGATGACCTTATCATTAAGATTATATTGAAAATTACGTAAATCCACATACGAATTGATCATGCTAAAACATAATTTATTTATTTCAAAATTTACAATTTGCGGAACTCTGTTACCTACAAAATGATATGTTTACAAGTTGGTTACAGGTTAGATCAGTTTGTCAAATATTATTAAAAACAAACAAAAAATTGTAGGTGAACTGAAAAACACTTTATACTTTTTTTAAACCTACATTATATTTAAGACACACATATTTTGACTAAGGGGATAACCTTTAGCATATCAATTACATTTACACAAGATCCAAATAAAGTCGTTACTTTGCAAAATTCGCACACTTACAGAAATGCAAGGGCTATACTGATCGTCTGAACAATCTAAAATTAATCAAAGAGGAAGTGCAGTGTATAGGTAACGCCTCAGTTTTGTTTTTGCATTTGATTAGCAAATTTCAGTGAATAATAACACAACTTATATCCACGGAACTTTGTTAAATACAATGCATCGTTTTAATAGCATGTGTAAATGCCGTTTCATTGATAGCGCAAGATTTTCTTTACAACAAATATGATAAAAACATCCTTAAAAACACATATAAATTAGTTCTGAGTGATAGAACAATAGCAAATGTGCGAGTTCTTTTATAATCTTACTAAAACATCTAA
>Ga0224511_10002209_pt1 | contig 12856 bp, 2 predicted proteins | sample SF_May12_sed_USG_2_FD_169988 | JGI IMG/M metagenome (GOLD analysis project Ga0224511, IMG submission 169988) | Sediment microbial communities from San Francisco Bay, California, United States - SF_May12_sed_USGS_8_1 | ecosystem: Environmental > Aquatic > Marine > Sediment | place: USA...
AACAGTTGTCCATCGCCGATAGCCAGTTACACAGAAAACCAGAACTAAAATCACGCATGACAACCGATCAAAACAGCGAGTAAAATGACCGATTGGGGACCGACCTTCTGTGTAACTGGGCCATAATGGTCTTGAGAAAACAACTTCATATGCCAAAAGGATCTTGTGTAACGTATCGATGCAGTTGGGAGTATTAAATTAGAGTTACGCATATATAATTCTAGTTTTTGAAGCTTTATATCAATACCAAAATGTATGTAGGTCAACTCGCGTTTACTTGTGTTGCATCAATGCTGTTTATATGTAGAACAAATTACATATACACAATAAAAGCCTGTTGACTCAGTGACCACAGGGGAATAGTCAAATCACTAGTTTGGATGCCATTAACCATCATCTAAGTCACAAGCTATACATGAATCAGAAGCATAATCATTTACGTATACCCTTTAATTGATAAAGTTGCTAATCTAATACATACAATATACTGGTATTCAGACTTAAAAATGGAAAATTTCATTCAATACCAGAGTAAATCAAACCGACAGTTATTCGAGGCATTTTTCTAACAATACATTGTTTTATAACTGTTCTGTGCGAGTGTCAAATTCATTTGAATATGTTCAAGTGCGTCTCGTGCAAAAAGCTTGTTTGCGACTTTTTCGTATTAATCGCGTAAATTCCTAAGGCATCATTCAAGTACGAGCTATTATTCGATACTATATGTTGACCAAATTGACCAAACTACATTGTAGATTCAAGTGTGGCAATTTAGCTATTTGTGTCCAAGAATATTTGCCACAGTGTGAATAAACACTGAGCACAACAAGAGACACAATGACCATATAGTGTTAACCTCAATTCGTTAAAATAATATGTGTCGTAATGTAGTTCAGTATTATATAGGACAATGAGCACTATATGACTGCGTAAAATGCGGTTTGATAATTTGACACAATTGGGTTCAAAGGAGGTTAGTTTTAGGATATAATTTTATAATAATGCATTTTTGCAGCTGCTCCTAAACCCCATGGTGATTTGCTGTCTCTTTATTAAGTGAACAATACTTCAATGAAGCCACCTTAAGAAACAAATTATTGCTGACTTGCATGTAAGACGTTTCAATGCACGATCAAGCACTATAATTCCCAGTTGATATGATATTTTATTTTCTCTCGTTGCAGAAAAATGTAGCGTTAAAGGTTTTTAGCAAGCTAAGATCTTGTTTGTTTTCGAAGAAACAGTAAGACAAAATTTATACAGCGTTTTTCGTTTGTAAATTTTATTATAAGAGGTAGGTTAGTGCGACTTTCATAGTAAAATGTGTCACTCTCTGGCATTTTGTGTCCAATTTACGAAATAACGCCACGGAGAACAATGACGTCAATATGACACAACAAGCTAGGTTTTAGATCTTGTTTGATTGAGAAGAAAAAGTAAGACAAATTTCATACAGCGTTTAAGTAGCTGTAACTCCCTTGAAGCTCTTCCATTTGTTCAAGAAAGTAGATTGTACAAATTAAACAACCTACAGCAATTTGGTATGCCATTAAAACTCATCAGCAAATGGGTTATTATAATGTTAACTTGATTAGTTTAAGAGATTTTGTTCAATCAGATTGCAAAAGTTCCAATGAATTATTGGTATTATTCCATGTGTGCAGCCAAACTAAACGTATTGGCGATGTGTTTTTTAGCGTTCTGATTTTAATTAAGTAAAACGGCCAATGTCGAAATTGTCGCGTCGTAACTCTTACTTACTGTAAAACCTGAACAATTAATTATTTTCCTAAAAAGTCGCTATAGCCAATCTAATTGCAGTAATAATCAAGGCCTATAACACCTTCGGCCACTGTCCCACATTGAGGGAATTTGGCTCAGTGGTAAAGCACTTGACTGCCGACTCAGGGATTGCGAGTTCTATCCCCAACTCCAACTAAACTTACTAAATGGAGATATGCACTGGTTTGTCCCAGGAAACATGCTCAGTGCTTTACACTAGGCACTTTAAATAACCAGATTTGTCTTGTGATTGGCGTTCTAGTATCTTGCATTATGGGCCACTAATAGAAACTAACACTCTATCCTAACTAGGCTCTTTTGCACAACAGACATTGTGTGTAATTTGAAAACCATGGTAGTTATTTTTGTTTACACTACCAATACTGTTTGTTCAATTATAAAAATTCCAATTTTGAACACCGACAGTTAGATTTAAAGTTGTGCTAAGTTTCTAACTAATAACAACCCAAACTGTTTTAGACTTTAATGATTAGCTACAGACAGACAATGCAATCACGTGCGGGTAATTAGTGCACACTGTCGTTTTGCAATTGGCCATGAACGTCTTATTTTGATTATTAGCCTCTTAAAAATATGGCTTTTAGAATTCGATTACAATGCACGCGAATTGCAAGCCCAATTATACCTTGCTGTCTCTTAAAGCCAACACTATTTAGTTAAGTTTTTGCAAAATACACCCTTTGCAAAGATGTACTTTAGATGTGTATATAATCATTTAAAAAGCCACATTACAACTAATGTGCTTCGTCGCAAAGATTGTTTTCCATTTTAGGCAAAACTCATATTGTTTTATCGTTTTCAATTTAACGCCGTTTGTAGAATTGGTGGCGTAATTTCACGGTGGTCAATATACTTTATTCGGAACTCGTAAAAGATGGAACTTGTGAGAGACAACCAAAGATTTACCATTATGTAGGTTGCATGCGACCCAAAAATGTTGATACGGCGTCTAGTTAGTGTTACGTTATGTGATTTTCAATAGAAAGAAATAGGCCATGTTTCTTTATCCCCTTCTATAAGCTGGGTTTGTCCATTTAATAACGAGTTCCGAATAACAACTACTGGAAAAAGGACGAGAGCGTAGAGAAAACATCAGTTTCAGTAAACAAGCACCCAATATTGATTGGGTGGTTCAGTTAAACTGATTAAATATCATTTGCATATTAAGTAACTTTAAGCCATACTAATCTATTTATATGCATTAAGTGTTGATGATTTTCAAGTCGCAATCATTAAAATCCTTTTACATAATAATCTGACAAGCAGAAAAACATAGGTAAACAAAAATGTTACTCGCTACTCGTATGAGTTGAGGTTCTTATTGTGTAATAAAGATATGATTTGACAGACCGAGTGTATAAATTGTGTCCATTTAATCTTATGTGATACTGTTCGACTGAAGCTTACATACTGTGCGGCATTGATTAGGTATATTTCGGTGAACAATATTCTTCGGAAATCCGAAAATATCCACCTCCAGGAAATGACGCCTTTAGTTTTCGAGTTTTCATTGACGCATATGTTTCGTTCCAAGACAAGCAGTCACTAGAGGAATAACATTCTTCAATATTATTGTTTTATACCTTTTGCAATCATAATGACGCTAGCTCTCAAAATGATTGTAGACATGAGAGCCGGACTAGACATATCATAATGTGTGCATTTAAAATAATGTGTTTATATAGCGTAGTGTTACAATCGCAAATGGTTAAATCCACTCAAAATATGTGCCATTAAAGATTATCAATATAACATTAAATAAAATGACATTTCCGTATCAAGAACACCATCTATATGCATATCATTACCAACAAGGCGAATACTTTAACCATCCTTCCCTGCTTTATTGTGAACATCGTTGCACTAAATTACAATGCAGGCTAGTGATTGCTCCTTTGTCTGGTTAATACTGTAAACTTTGCGCACTATAATATCACTTCAAGTAGAGATATTTATAACCTAACATTTCTTAAAATTCTTGCAAAAACATTGCTATTAACTTTATTAAGGTAGCTATGCATGCTTTAAAACAAACATATTATGACACAGTTAACTTTATTATTCCAACGTTTAAAACTTTGTAATGAAAGCTTTTGTCATTGACCATCGAACTATTGCATGGGATTCATTCAGATATGGATGGCTCTTTTAACTTCAATGTCTCCCCGCAAGTTGACATACATTCGGCCGGAAGTGGAAAAAACGAGCAAAATGGAGGTAAACTGTCAGCCCGTCAACTCAGAATATATGCCGACACTGTATATGGCAAATGCCATTAAGTGGTCTGGTAATTACCACTTAGGAATGCATTTTACGTGTGTTACAATAGCGTTATGTCACAAACAAAATGCTTGCATGTCGCTTAGTATCACTGCCCTTTCGAACTGAGATTGCACATAGTAGTAGGCTGTGCCGCAAACAGTTCGCAAGGTATCGATTTAGTGGGGTACATAGCATTAAACAAATTCTAAGCAGTGAGTGTGTAATCGCGCTTTCTTACATTATTAGGATATTGGTTGTCATGCCTTTACAGGATGAAATACAAATAGATTACAGAAATATATGTCAATGACAGACTGAAAATCAGTTATAGGCATAAATTCCTGGAAGTTGATGGTCAATTGTGGATGAAACGCTTCTCTCAAGAAACTCTTTTATCCAGATAAAATTGCACAAGGCCGCATATTACAATAATGTATATGTCGCTAGTTATACATTTGGTTTGAAATGTTTAACCATTAGTACAGATGATATCAATTATTATTTCAGTAGCGACTTTGTAATGTGTCGTTGTAAGCGAATGTTTACGTAAGTGAATGCAGTTCTGATTGTGATCTGAAGTAGTAATTAAATATATTCAGAGAAATCGGCAATATTGTTTGTGGCATCGACATACCATAATGGGAAACAATGAAAACAATAGCTTTTATGCCATTATGTACGATTAAATCGTAATATGATAGTGGTATGACATGTTTTTAATAGCATTTATGGAAAACTAATAATACTTCATAAATACATTGTATCTATCGAATCTACCGTAAATATACTGCAAACTTATTATGGCATTTATAGTTACTGTAATTAAAAACTATTTCATAAAAATGTTTCCAAAATATTGGCCTTTACGACAGAAAATGCATATTCTTACATCAGTATATCCCATATAATGGACACTATGAACGAATTCATTAGACGTTAAGTATAATATAGGCTGTTCTAAAATACATGTATATAAAGTAACCTTCCTATTGATTCGTACATTAAACACACATGAAGTCAATTGTCAGTCCCATCACTTAGAAGAATGTATACAGGCACTATAATAAGGCTAATACTAGTGAATGTTTTGTTACAAACCATTTTTTTAATGTAACATACAAATACTTCGCTTGGTGACCTATCTATCATTTCACAGTTCATTGGGTCATATTATTGCACAGCGGGTTGTCTGTGGCAAACAATTTGTAAGGTGTCGTATTGGGATAATAGCTTGAATCACTTGTGTTAATTAAATCATGTTTCTAAAATAATGAAAGAGTACGGTTTGTTATGTTTTTATGGGATGCAAAACTAAAAGAATACATTCTTCTTGTGACTACACGTCTGGGAACGGATATGTGTGTAAACGACATGCTGGAAAACCTAATGTGCATCATTTCCTGGAAGTTGATGGTCATTCGCGGATAAAACGCTTCTCTGAATGACCTCTTTTACCGCGATAGGTTTTCACAAGACCGCTTTGTATAATAATGTATTCATCGTTATCTTCATGCTTAAAGGACGTAAATGGAAAAAAGTGTTACATTGGGTTTGAAATTACTAATCTTTAGTACAGACAACTGCATACCAGTAGCAACTTTGTATTATATCATAGTAAGCGAAAGAACGTAACTTGATTTAATTCTGATTGCCATCTGAAATGGTTATTTGGTTCAGTGATACAATATATCACTGAACTTAGCAATATTGTTGATGACATTGTCATCAGATAATGGACAACAATATCAATACAATAGTATTAAGGCAACAACGCACGACTAATTCGTAATATGATAGTGGTCTGCAATGCGTATATATAATTTATGGGGAAATAATTTTGCTTTTACAAAAATTGAAATTGATGTAAATCATTGTCAATTTGTTTTACTTGAATGTAGATATAAATTGAAGAGATGTTCAAATAAAGAACATTGTAAAAAATGTAAATATGTCAAGTTTAAGGGCATCATGACAAAATGGCCCGTACAAAAACTAACACACAGAACGACACAAAAACACGTATAACATCATGACGCAACAGACATTTAGATAAACCGTGCTCTGGTGACTTTAATGTTGTCAGAAGGTCGTATAAATTTGTTTACGAATTCAATACATGTACGTAATGTTTTAGAACGATTTCTATATAACTCTCCGATTTCTTTTGACATTGTGCAAGTTTTATTCGTAGTTAAAATATTTTATATCAAATAAAAATGAATCTTTTTTACTCATAGTAATGAACCACGGCATAACTATAAATTGAAGAGCTGTATAAAGAAAGAATGTTGTAAACAATGTAGGTATGTCAAGTTTAAGGGCACCATGACAAAATGGCCCGTACAAAAACTAACACACAGAACGACACAAAAACACGTACAACATCATGACGCAACAGACATTTAGAAAAACTGTTTTTTTTTGTTGTTTTTTTATTTTTATTTTATTATGTTCTTTTTTATTTATAATTTCTTAAATGGATTCTTTAAAAAATGTTGAGTTACCGCCTTGGTACGGTTAATGTCTTTCATTGGGAGTTTAAAACAGTTTAAGGCTATAGCAAACCTCACACTTTCTTAAAAAACGAATTTAAGGTAATAACATATTACGTCGTTTGTCACAGATAGACATTTAATGCACGCCCATGTGGTCTGATCGTATGATAAACACACAAAAGAAAATGTTTGAAAACCTATATTTTGTGATACTAACATGTTCGTACATCAAACCCTATCTTGTCATACTTAGTATGTCCTCTATCGATTTAGCTTTTTCACATATGTTATTCATCTGTTGGTCTTGAAAAAGCATTACAACGACCGTTTGAAAATCCCCTCTTGTACGAATATCGCGAAAGTTGGGTCAAAACAGCTTCGGTTTCGTTACGAAAGATACACATACGTATTTCGTTACAAAATATGTCAAAGGTTTTCTTTGTTTAATCGGTTTTTTTCGGTGCAGATGTTTAGGCACGCTTTTGTCCGAGAGAATTTATTCTGTTTTATCCGATGGAAAACATAGAAAACGAAATGTCGTACATGTAACATACTGATTTTAGAACAAACTCTGTAATTAGCTGAATTTAGCTTCAAGTTCGTAGACTGAAATACGTACAGTAGTTCAAAGATCTAAATTCAGATTCTAGAACGATTTTTGCATGAACAATTTCTGTTTCATTAAGTGTTTTCGGATTTCCGACAAAGATATATACATCAGTACGTTAAACTAGAAGATAATGTGTTATGTTTACCTCCTCTTGTATGTTAAAAAAACAACATTTATTTTATAGAATGAAAGGAGCAAAAAAAGTGAAAAGCGGCATGTTACATTGTCCTAGATTGGCGCTTATTAAATAATATTAAGAAAATCAAACTTATAAATAGGAGAAAATCAGTTCAACTATTAAAGCAGCTGTCCTCCAGATGCTCAAAAAATAAAAAAGGAAAAAAATATTAAAATTAACGGTTAATACTGGTCAAGTTATGTTCAGTGGAGAAATCTATTATTACTGACCCCTTAATTCAGTTGACAAATCGTTGGTAAAACATCGTTTTTCTTTGCATAATCTACTGCGTTACTAACGCAGTAGCCGTTATGTATAGTAGGAATATCCCGATGGCAGAGAAGCGAAAGCAAAAAAATATAAAGGTCTTTTATTCCTAACAACTACGTATTATATATGTCATATATATATATATATATATATATATATATGTGAAGAGATATTTTGAAAAAAATGTAACTAATGATTTTTAGTATATTCTGGAGGACAACTGCTTTAAGTGGCATGCACGTTTTAACTGTATTTATGTAAGTGTTCTAATGTACAAACGACACACCGTTTCACCTCCATCAGTCTCACAGCAGTATGCACGGTAACGTTGTTTAAAATAAATTGTAAATTGTTATATCATATACAGCATACAGTAAAGGTTTAAAGATAACCCATGTCCCACATTCAGCAGTGACACCGTGTTTATGTTAATATATGGTTTACAATCCATTAATTAGGCATCGACTTTAATCAATTGTCACTTCAGGAAATTAGTGTTCTCTTAAATCATACCCAGCTCTTAACAATATAGAAATGTTAACGATATGTGTATAAAACCTGACAACGTGTCTCAAAGCGGAACTAAGTGTCACTAACAGACACATGTGTCTTCCTACTTGACGGTAAATTCGCAGACAGCAGATGGCGGAGGAGATGAGTGACAGCTCTTGGGAATAATATTTAATATAAGGTACCTGCTCTTAAAGACACAAAGGAGGATCCTATAATTACTAATGTTACTAACTACGCAAAGTAAACACTCTTAAAACAACATACTGTTTATTAATTAAAAACAAAATGCATGTTACTTAAGACTACTTTAAATTTATCATATAAAAGACATAAATAGGGACACAAACACTGTTTTATCCATTTACACAATATGTGTAGAACGTAGGATCCACCAATATCCGTGGTATTGCATGGGTTTTAATTAGTAAGTAGGAGTGCCATGGATCAGATTTGAGATAATATTTTACCTGACAGACTCTGTGGAAATGATTTATGGATAACAGTTATTAAAGTTGCAACTGAATTGCAGACTCATTCGTTATGGTTAATATTGTATTACCATAATGTGAATATGTTGGTATATTTGTACATTAATGGGATTTGTCTAATATATTAATGAAATACATTTTAATGGTTATTTAACGTCAAACAGAATGATAAATCAACAATATACCAAAGCTTTCAAGTATAATACACTATTAGTAACAAAGCCATGTCTACTTCCATCTCTTATTATTTAAAGTATTTTATAATGTATAGATCGAGATGTACATGCCAGAAAATTCCTCTTCTTAGTCAAATATAAATTGAAGAGATGTTCAAAAAAAGAATGTTGTAAACCATGTAGACATGTCAAGTTTGAGGGCACCATGACAAAATGCCCCGTACAAATACTATTTTCGGAATAAAAAATCTCCGGCATAGGGTGTTTAAAACGGTCCTCAGACATTATGCGAGGTGTTTAAAATAGTACACAGTATAGGTAATGCGTATTTATACAATGACTTAGTAATTTTCAAGTTTTTTTTCAGAATCCACGTACTTTATTTTGATGTACTACTGTTTGCGACCATAAACAGTCTCAAAACTGCCACCGCTTATACAGTCAAATGCAAATATGTAGTATCGGTACAGTATCCCGTGTGGTTTTATCTCATGACAAACCTTATTATTTCACAGAAACGTATGCATTCCTTGTGAATATCACAAATATAGTGTTCCTCTCGTGATTTTATGACTTCTAAATGAGAACTATGCACGCAGGTTATATAATGCATGCGTAATGTGTGTGTCTAGTATACAGACCAAAGTGATATGTACTATAATATTTGCAAAGAGAATGCAAATGACAAATCCTTCTTAAGAACTAGTGATGGAAAACAATGACCTGTGCATGTATGTGATATGTACCTTAGTCGTCCTAAGGAATATTATCATTCTGCATTTAAAAAAATCAAGTGTAATGCGTAATTTTATTACTCAACGAAAACACATCTTACAAATGTCAAACTATTGCGAAAATACATATATCGTAAATATCGTATGCGAACTCATTTCGTGGCGCGAAGTAGACAACCTAATGACAGGTTTTAAAGTATGTTAAACACTAGTTTGAAAGTCCTCAATTTGACACCAATTATCAATGTGGAAAGCAACTATCAAATTCTGTTCCTACTTAATGAGACGAACTTCCTGTGGCTGAGTATTTTTTGCAACTTGAACTCTGATTGCCATCAGTGCATAAAGGCAACTGTGAAAGTAGATGAGATATAGATCAAGGCTTTGAATTCAACTGAGGAAAATGAAAGCCATCATGAAGACATTTTCAATTGATGCACCTATAAATCAATCTAGACCAAGTGTATTTTGATGTTTTGCAGTATGTTAAGCATACTAAAGAAATTACCATTGCAAAACGTAAATGCAATTTGTTATGTATATAATGATTTATGGACAAAAATACAACAACAACAAAACAAACAAGCAAACAATTATTGTCGACATATCACATAGCTGACAAACTGTTAGCATGTATATGCAATGAACGAAGCACAAAGTAAGCGATTTGTATTGGCCATCCATTTCTTTTCTCTATATGCATTTGTCTTAATCAACCTAATAATTATAAACATAACACATGTCAGCAAACGGCAGTGCACTTAATTTGATATATTTTATTTTTATACTTATTTATATTTCAAACATTGGAATTGAATCAAACATAATTACTATGACGCACCAAAACATGATGTAACGGGCAATTCGATTTTAAACACTAACAATACAGTGTCTGATAATGTATAATATGACTTTGTGACATATGAATAGCGTTGATACGCATTGTCGTGATATTTTTCAAATATATTTATTTAGGTTTGTTTTAAAATATTTAAGTATGTTGGTAATTTTCCTAGACATTTGTCACAAATATATACTCAAAAGAAAAAGTTTAGTCAGTATTTTTTATGCCTCGCAAATTGACAATATAACATATATCGATGTTGAATTTCATACACTTCCGGGGTTATACTTCGCTGCTATGTTTTTAACGATTGTATCAACAACTCTATAATCGTTTAACCGTATTGGCCAATATTCGAAAATGCGCGTGATGCACGTGCTTGGGTATGTCACATGGTCATTTTGTCATACATTGTCTATTATCGATAGTTTATTGTGGTTAGTTAAATAAACAGGTGTAAAATCAGAGTTGCATTACATAGGGCGCCCTTCTGGTGTGTCCATAAATGAAAGGAATATCGCGTTAGGATTGCTGAAAGGAGGTTTACGTTCTTATGACGTCGCACGTCGTGTTGGTTGCAATGAACGTACAATTTAACGTCTGCAACAACGTATACTACTTACAGGCAGCATTAATGATCTGCCAAGGTCAGGGAGACCGCGCATAACAACCCCACGGGAAGATAGGTACATGGTGACGTCATCACGCCGTCATCGCTTCATATCCGCGACAAATCATTTGCAGCGTCACAGACAGGATAAATCTCTGTTTATAATGCCAGGAACAGACTCAGGGCTGATAGGCTACGAGCTCAGCGACCATTCATAGGTGTTCCCTTTACGCAACGTCACAGAGCCGCACGCTTAGATTGGTTGCGTCAACACGACTGTTGGGTTAGTCACCAGGATAATCACGTTGTCATAATTCTTTCAACAACATTAACACGTTCGCTTGGCCTTCCAGATCACCAGATCTGTCACCTATATAGCACATATGTGACCACCTTGGTCGTAGATTGCGTTAGCGGAATGATGTCAAAAACGTTAATGACCTAGAGCGTGCATTGCACGAGAAATGGGCGCACACGCCTTAACGCGTCATCAGGCGACTCATAAACGGTATGGCGACGTTATTTCTCTGTTATCCAGGCAAGAGGCGTACACAAGAGATACTGACATTTTTTGCGAATTTTGATTATGACACATATGTGAAATATTGACGAAACATCCAGTAATTGACGTATGTTTTTGTTGAAATTGTAAAGATGTATTGGATATTAAATGAACTTTATGACGAGTATCTACATTTGCAATTTACAAGAAGTGAATTAAAAATAAACCAAAAAGTTTGCGTACTGACTAAACTTTATCCTCTGAGTATATTAACTATTCTATATTATTCTGTAATATGTTATCATGTTATGTTTGGCAGTCTTTTAGAAAACTGTTCGAATTTGCGATCTTTGCAAGATGCTGATTAATTACAATTGCGTCTGATACAAACAATAACAACGAGGGCAACGACACTGAATATAACGATGTCGTGTGGCGAGGTGTCTGCTTGCTCGTTATAGGTTGTCGTTAGCACACTCCAGGACAACAAGTAAATTGGAGTATGTACAATTCATTTGTATTATGTAAAAAGGTATTTCATATCTCGCTTCCCCTATGGCAATCAAAAATCCAAGATGTTTCAAAACACGCAAAGTATAATAACTATTATGTGCATCTATTGATTGTCTTTATCTTGCAACCAGATTTGTTATTTTTAACTACAATTAAGCAAAAATTAAGCCTAGATAATAGATTGTTAAATAGGCCTTACTTTTCAAGAAAGCACCTGTGTTTGTGACCAGGATGTTAGAATTCGTCCTCAGACAAAATTGTTTTTGTTAACTTGTGTTATGTAATTGTTGCACCAGGGTGTGTTTCGTTGGTCATACAAATGTTAATCATCATTATATTAAGTGTTGATGTTACAACTCTGTTTGCAGTGTTATTTCATTTGTAAACAAACCACGTTTTACGAGTATAGCTAAATATAGCGGTACGGATCAACATTTAGGTTTAACATTTTAAACAAAAATGTAAAAAACATTATCATGCGCTATTACAATTAATGCATATTGTATTGGTAACTATGTCGTAACATATAAGGCATAAATAAATAAATCAGTTTATATTTGAATAATTAAGATTTTAAATCCACGTATCAACGGTAAAATTCTAAGATGTCTACACCATTTTGGTCATTAAGAAACGGGTGACGATCTGCCATGCAAAAGATCGTGCGATTTTCAACGCGGCGAATAACCTTCAGTGGTAACGATACGAACTGAACCTCTACCTTTGACCCAAGTAATGCTATGGTCACAAATCATCTACGGGCACCGTACGGCGTCTATTTCACCAAAAATCGTACGATTCTACGGCGCCCGTACGGTGCCCGGCCGGCGGCAGGAAGAATCGTACGATTTTTTATCA
>Ga0224511_10002210_pt1 | contig 12855 bp, 3 predicted proteins | sample SF_May12_sed_USG_2_FD_169988 | JGI IMG/M metagenome (GOLD analysis project Ga0224511, IMG submission 169988) | Sediment microbial communities from San Francisco Bay, California, United States - SF_May12_sed_USGS_8_1 | ecosystem: Environmental > Aquatic > Marine > Sediment | place: USA...
ACTACCGAACATTTGCTAAACGGTAATGGCCGAGTTGTTCCGATTATAATGATGTAATGCTATTTTAGCGGAATGTATTCGCATTTTCAAAACATGGCAAGCCATTCCTTTTAAAAGGAAATTTTTTTCATTTGCAGACACTAAAATGTATTTTAATACAAAACAAATTGTAAGAACTTTTTAATTTGCCCACAAAGCTGCAACAGCAGTTTTTTTACAAAGCTACAATCAAAGAAAACAAATCAAACAGTTTGCAGTGTTTTAATCGCAACATAGTTAACACAGTGTTCACTTTACACAGCATATTATCCAGACCATCATTGAACAGATCTACAGGTTCATAAGTAGTCAGTTTGCTTATTGTGGCGGACATGGACCTCTTCTGATCAGAAGTTGTGTCTTTCAAATAGCTGCGGACGGATGTCTCGTTCCTATACCCAGAAACAGTCATATGACGCGCCTCAAAACCAGCATTGCTTAGTGCTGTTATGGATGTGGCTCGATTGATTGGTATACACTTGGGACAAGCCAGCATTCGGAGAAAGATCCGTCATCATTCTGTCAAGCTTCTCGATGTAGCGCCTCAGGCTGTATACATTGCATATATGTGAACTGGTTGCATACATCCGCACTGTGTCATCTTCCACCGGTCGATCCACACCCTGGTGATTCTTCGTTACCTCTGGTCTAAGTGTAACAAACTAAACGCCTGAAGCAAAAACAGACTGCATTCCTAAACATTTGTGTGCATGTCATAATTTCAAAACATTTGTTTAGCTAATTTTGTCAATTAAACATACAAGGCTTAGGGATTCGGGCGTTTATTACAAAGTCCATTTAAAATAAATTAAGCATATCGTTTAGCAAAAACAGCTACTTTAATTATCGATGTACCTTTCTCGTCAGCCTGGAACTCGAACATGTCAACGGTAATCTCACGATGGTTCTAGCGGCCTCGGCGGCAGAAGTACATGCACAGCTCAAACCATACCTTATTCAACAGACCTGAAATAAGTGTTAGTTTGTTTTAAGAAACAGTACAAATCAAATACTAAAACAATATGTGAGGACTAAGTCTTCAATTGTGAAAAATCACACCATAAATTATCAATGAAATGACACCTTAATGTTATGTAACAGAAATAAAATTACACAAGTAAATTGTAATTTGTATGCAGGTCATAAGCAACACAGCATTTTAACAAGGTGCCGGGCCCGGATTATGGGGATTTTGTTATACGTATACGTTTACTACAGCTTATAAACCGGGCGTTTAGTAAACAGAGGGCACAAAGGGCCCTGGGTCGCTCACCTGAGGGAAAGGTCAAAGGTCACAGTGAAGCCATTTACAGAGGACCACTGATGCTGTCCACAAAATAATGGTAGAGGACCTCTAGATGATGTTATATAAATATGATAGCTCTGGGCAGACAAGAAGATTTTTGAAAATTGCATTTTGAAAATCTAATTGTTGACACCATGACCTACTTATGCAACCCATTAGAACCATCTGAACAATTTTCAAAGGGGCTATTCCTTTTAAGTTTTGTCAAATTCCCATAAGCGGTTCAATACCAGGTGTCGTTTGAACTTTTCCTTATATAATTCAATGTAAAATTGTGACCCCGGGTCGGGGTCAATTTTGACCCCAGGGACAAATTTTGAACAACCTTGGTAGAGGACCCTTTAGATGATGTTATATACCAAATATTAAAGCTTTGGGCCTTGTAGTTTCAAAACAAAATGATTTTTGAATTTTGCATTTTGAAAACCTATTTTTGACCAGTTGACCTACAAAGTAAAATTGAAATCCTTGATGATGCTATGTACCAAATATGAAAGCTCTAGGCCTTGTAGTTTCAGACGAGAAGAATTTTGAAAGTTGCATTTTAAAAATCTTTTTTGACCCCTTGACCTACTTATTCAACCAATCAGAACCATTTAAACAATTTTGGTATGGACCACCAAGGGACCATTCTTGTTAAGTTTGATAAAATTTCAATTAGCGGTTCAAGAGAAGATGTCGTTTGACTTTTCCTTATATAATTTAATGTAAAATTGTGACCCCCGGAGCAGGGTTAATTTTGACCCCAGGGGCATAATTCGTACATCTTTGCTAGAGGACCTCTAGATAATGCTAAATACTAAATATCGAAGCTCTGGGCCTCGTAGTTTCAGTCATGAAGATTTTTGAAATTTGCATTTTAAAAAAAACTATTTTTGAGCCCGTGACCTACTTATTCAAACAATCAGAACCATTTGAACAATTTTGGTAGGGGACCACCCAGGGACCATTCCTGTTGAGTTTGGTCAAATTCAGTTTAGGTATTAAAGAGAAGATGTCATTTGAACTTTTCCTTATAACATTCAATCTAAAATTGTCACTCCCGGGGCCGGGTCAATTTTGACCTAAGGGTTATAATCTTAACAACTTTTGTAGAGGACATCTAGATGATGCTATAGATTTAATATAAAAGCTCTAGGCATTGTAGTTTCAGACAAGAGGATTTTTTTGATTGCATTTTTAAAACCTTTTTTAAACCCCGTGATCTACTTATGCAACCAACTGGAACAGTTTGAACAACTTTGGTAGAGGACCACTAAGGGATCATTCTTGTGAAGTTTTGTCAAAATCGAGTAAGTGGTTTCAGAGAAGAAGTCGTTTGAATGAAAAATTTACGCACGCACTAACGCACTGACGGACGACGAATAAAAGATTGTCACAATTGTGCTTAGGTGAGCTAAAAAGGATGAAAATCGTGTCAATATCTGATTAATCAGACAACAAAGAGAAACAAGAGGGTCCAAAGTGCCCTTGATCGCTCACCTGAGGCAAAGGTCAAAGGTCACAGTGGAGCCATTTACAGAGGATCATTAATGTCGTCCACCAAATATTAGTATATGACCTCTAGATGATGTTATACACCCAATATGAAAGCTCTGGGCACTGTAGTTGTAGACAAGAATATTTTTCAAAATTGCATTTTGAAAACCTAGTTTTTGACCCAGTGACCTATTTATGCAACCAATCAGAACAATTTGAACAATTTATGTAGGGGATTACCCAGGGATCATTCCTTTAGAATTTGGTCAAGTTCTCATTAGCGGTTGAAAATAAGTCATTTGATGTTTTCCTTATATAACTCAATGTAAAATTGTGACCCCCGGGGCGGGGTCAATTTTGACCCCAGGGGCATAATTTGAATACTTTGGGTAGAGGACCCCTGGATGATGCTATATACCAAATATGAAAGCTCTAGGCTTTCTGATTTCAGACAAGAAAGGTTTTTGAAAGGTGCATTTTAAAAACCGGGGCGGGGTCAATTTTGACCCCAGGGGCATAATTTGAATAATTTGGGTAGAGGACCCCTGGATGATGCTATATACCAAATATGAAAGCTCTAGGCTTTCTGATTTCAGACAAGAAAGGTTTTTGAAAGGTGCATTTTAAAAACCTTTTTTTGACCCCGTGTCCTACTTATTTAAACAATCAGAACCATTTGAACAATTTTGGTAGGGGACCACCCAGGGACCATTCCTGTTGAGTTTAATTAAATTCCCATTTAGCAGTTCAAGAGAAGATGTCGTTTGAACTTTTCCTTATATAAGTCCATGTATGACCCCCGGGGCCGGGTCAATTTTGACCACCGGGGCATAATTTGAACAACCTTGCTAGAGGACCTCTAGATGATGCTATATACTAAATATGAAAACTCTGGGTCTCGTAGTTTCAGACAAGAAGATTTTTGAAAATTGCATTTTGAAAACCTATTTTTTGACCCCGTGACCAACTTATGCAACCATCTGGAACGGTTTGAACAACTTTGGTAGAAGACCACACAGGGATAATCCTGTGAAGTTTGGTCAAAATCCAAAGAGTAGTTTCAAAGAAGTCGTTTGAATGAAAAAAAAATAACGCACGCACGCACTTACGCACTGATGGACGACACTCTGTGCTCAGGTGAGCTAAAAATACAATGGCTATGATATCAATATGTGCATGTCAAAACTTATGCCTGCCATTCTGTATATGAAGGGGCCCAAAGTTTAAAATGCTAGCACAATATTTTTATTTAAAATATTATTCAAACTGCTAGTTTCTGAAATGTTTTTGTACCTGATCGTGATGTTGAACATCATTGATGAGTACAGCTTCTTACGTCATCTTCAGTAATCTGCACATTGTGCTGAATTGCCCATTTCCCTTCTTTGCTAGTCTTTTTCACCATGGAAAGGAACCTCTGGTTGGTATTCTTGAATGGAGGATCTTTTATTATGTCCATAGAAGAGATATGTCTGGCCAGACCGTTTCTAATGGCTAAAAGCGATGAACGCTTATAAAGTCCAACCTTCTTGTTTCTCATCTCTGCGTTGAACTTGAGAAGCACAGGTGCCAAAATCTCACTCGAAGAATTTTCGACTGGCAATCCATTTTGTTTTAAACAAGATCTTAACACATCACTAGCAAATGTGTTGCCTTGTGTGTAACCTGTGAATCCTTATCTTTAAATATGTGGTCTAAATCTTTCTCAGAAAGTGACGGAAATCGTGTTCCACACGACAGTCTTGTGAATGGTAAACGATAAAAACCTATTCCGCTCTGTACAAAAAGTTGCCGTACTGTACGCATTTTGAAAGAAATGTTGAGTACCACTCTCTTGGTCGGTATTCGTAGTCTGGATTACCTGCCCCTTACTACTATCGTTATCGGGTCAGCCAATGCGCAATAATGGCACGTAATTTTCTTTTTTGCATGAACATTTTATAACAACGATAAATTTGGTATCAGTTTGGGTACTATATAGGTAATCCCAAGTCGATTTTTCATTGTTATCTTAAATTAAGCAAACGATTAACAAAAACATGGATGCAAAGTAGACCCTATTCGGATGTAGAACACTCTTATTAGAATTTCGGATACTTTTATTACGCCATACAATTTGGAAATTTTACGCTAAAACAACAGGACACTTGATACGCTTATTAGTTAATCTCATTTTCTGTTTGAATGAGTGTCATGCTCAAAAATTTAGTGTATTTTGCTACTTTTTTTTAATTTTTATTTGAGTGCTGAGTGTGTTTAAAGCAGCTGACCTCCATAATATAAAAAAAAAATTCAAAAAATCTCTTCAAATGCACATACAAGTTGTCAGAAATAAAACACTACATATTTTCACTTTTTTGCTTTTTGTTTTGATGTTTTTTTATAAACTAATAAGCATAGTCTTTTCTCTTTTTTCTATTTCCCCAAGTGCTAAAGGCTAGCGCTGTGCTATTTTGTTTGTTAACTTACCAGAAATATATTTATTAACTTTAAAATAAATTAATTAACAATTTCAGTTTAAAGAAAACTGGCTTTTTATAACATTGCTGAAATTGAACAAAAATAACTGGCTGAATTTTCAAATAGACTTTGTTTTAAACGTGTTTTGTTTCAACAAAAGAGGTTAAAGTAAATAACCCTATGCTGCTTGGACTTTTACATATTTTTTAAGTTTGATAAAAGACCTTGAAAATCATAAGTGTAACGTCTTTAACATAATTATTTATAGGTAATGCAATATATTTTCTTACTATATAAAATGCATATTATCTGAAGGCCAGGTTACCAAACCCACACCTACTGTCCTACCATATCATGTTATGCCTTATTATAAACTTCAGGAAATACATTCCATATTTATTACTTTTCATCAATAAATATTTAAATAAATTAAAAAACATCGAAAACTGAAACCATTTAAAATCTAGCTTTTTGTGTGACACTCTCAACACAATATAAGAACTTAGATAGCAGTCAGTAACCAATGTGTTACACTTCTTACAGAAATGTATCACTGGGAACCAGACAACGGTACTCGGAGCAAAAAACGACCACTGCTGTGGGCATTATAAGAATTACACAAAATACAGCGAAATAACTCCCGGAGCTAATATATAGGGTTAAGAAGGACATTATTAAGTGATACAATATTACTTGTTATTTGTCAGTTATTTGTTTGTAACTGATGACCTGGTTTTAAATAAAAGTGACACATACTTAATCTCTTCCAAGAAAACAATCCGCCAAATTTTAAAGACGTTTATATATCAATTTGTTGTCTAGAGTGTTACGGATGTTTTCTAAACAGTAACCTTGTGACATAGCTTTTTGACCGGAAATAACCGAGTCTCAAAGTTTCACTAGCAATAGTTATGTTGTTATGTTGTTATGTTGTAAATATAGTTTGTCAAAATCATAAGTGTAGATAGTTTTAGAAACTAAATGTTAATGATGCACCTCACATGACGTATTCCAACACGCATTACCTTCAACAACAGTATATCGTGAGCAATTGCTGCTTTTGAAGCGATTTATCTTTTTCCATTTTACGAAATAAAGTCTTTCATCAAAATACGACCAGATTCAATGCAAGTCATACCACATATAATAACTGAACGTTTACTTTTAATTTAAAGGCATATGCTACAGTTTTATGCATTTTCCCCAATTATAGATGTCTTTCAAACTGTATGTATGTCAAGAACATGATGTTACATTTTAACACTTTTTACGATTTTCATAGTCTTCTTTGTCGGCATGAAGTCAGAGGATACATAATCAGAATATCATAAGTATTTTTTTCAGTTTAAGCCATTTTATGTTACACACAAATTGCTAAATATTGCAATACAACTAATAAAACACATATAAAAATTAAGTATTACCTTATTAACGACAAATCATTTTTCGGCAAATCTTTTCATTCTGAGGGATGTGTTTATGTTAACTAAACTTTAACATAATATAATTTTTCCAAATACTACTAATATATTCTCCAATGTATAACAAACGTTATGTTTGGCTATATATAACTCATTCTCATTTATCAGGCCAAATTTAGCTCAAGAAATGGCGATATTTTTATTTTTCACTGAAAGGGCTCAATTTTTGCCCGACTTATGGTATATATTCATATAAAGAGGTTTTGTACTTGGTTCCGTTTTCATTTTATTATTAGTTATTAATGGTTTGGCATTCTAAGCATTATGATAATAAAAATAACAGATAAAAGGCAAAGAACAAATGTCCAATGTTATTTTCATATGACACTGAAATGAGAAAAAACTGCTTACAGATGATTCCAGGTAATTTCAGTAAGTAAATATACTTTATTTTCGTTAAAAGTAAAATTTTCCCAAAATCAAACTGGCGTGCAGTTATTCAATGCATTCCTAATCACTGGGAGTTCCGGGTCAGTCCACGGCATTTGTATAAAAACATTAAACAGTCTATGCATTTTGTTAATTTGAACTTTGTTCCTTAAACATCAACACTTTTGCAGTTTGTGACCGATTTTTCCAAAGCTATGTGCTGCTTGATGACAGGGAACACGTCTTTTTTTACCACACGTGAAATATGCTACCTTTACAACACTTGTAACAAATTGCATCTCCGTAATTTTCGGCCACTATCATGGTAATATGCAGTTATATCCAGACTTTCTTGGTGTTAGTTTAACGCTGCACATATCGACAACCTTCTGCACAGCAACACAATTCTTGCCAATTTGTTGAAGAAAAATGTATAATAACAATCCCATGTGTACTAAGGAATTCCGGGTCAATAAACGATTAACGCTTTCTGAAGAGGGGACATCTCTTAAAGCATGATCAAATCCAATTTTACCACCGATATTGTGATTTTGTCTGATTTTCAATTAATAATATATACATCAACATTGTTTGACTGGCATTCCCAAACTTGAAACTTTTGATAAAAGCGCGCATAATATGTCCACAGATAATAAACGTCAACTGATATTGTTTGATGTTACTGGCTTACCCATAGAGAATGTAACAAGAGAACTGGCCATTTAATTTAGAGAGGTGCTTGATAATGGTTGACTATATATACAGAATCTTATGGCGAACATAACTAGCTTCTCAAATTGGCCTGAGCAACACGAAGTTGACAGTGGTGCCATTCTTCCATACAATTACATAATCAGACCTTTGCCATCAACATATGACCAGAAGCTCAGCCTGTTGAGACACACTGTTTCCAAAATCGAAAGCAGGAAGTGCCTCAAGAGCAATATCACATTAATAGGATAAACATGATTGTGTATATTAGTTTTAATGTTTATCAGTCTAGTCATGATACTTTTTATTGCGTTTCAGATTTTCAGTATAAGACTTTGACATGTTATTTTATTAGAATGTTGACATCACAGTTAATTTTTGACCTTATATGGCATAATACCATGTACGCTGTTGTTTTGGTTTTGTTTGTTTGTTTTGCTGTGAACTATAAGTAATTGTTGCAAAGTTTTACAAATTAGCAGTCATTTTGACAGTTCCAAATGATGCGCTTGAGATGACCCCACAACAAAAATATCATGTGACCCGGAACTCACAGAATTGACTCGTAACCACCGGACTTGGTGCATGTTGTTACGCTCAAAGTATTGCACGAAAACACAATGCTGCTGCATATGGCTAACATGCAAAACATTCCAGAGAGATGTGTCTTTCAAAATATAAAAAAGGTTTGTTACATATGAACGATTTTTACATTTGTGTCAGACGTTTTGTCGTTAGTGACCCGGAACTACCAAACAGTTTTATTCTTATTTAAATGTGTTTGCAAAATAAATCGCGAATAAAAATATGAAAAAATAGGCGATTTTCTATTTTATATTGCAATATTCTCAATAAAATAATCAGAAACAATTTACGAAGGTTTTTTTCTTAAAACAGAAATGTGAAGTAAACCTAGAGAGAATCATTCTGTTATTTTCGCCTACCGATTTATAAACTGTAATCAAATTCTTAAACTGTAAATTAATTCTTAAACTTACAGGAGCAGATAACGACTAAATACTCCAGAATCTGAAACATAAATAGTATATTTGATAAACAAACATCATAAACTGAACGTTATATTCGCCCTTGTAATTTATATGCTAACATCTTAATATCGGTCGTATACGAAGACCGACTTACGGCAAACCGTACGTACAAGCTGTTTAGAAAAGCTGACAACATTTGCTAGGGGATAGAGCAGAGAAATTTTGGTCGTCTTCTTCCCAGCCTTCTTCCAAAACCTTACGCATGCCTTAAGGTGACGCGCTCAAAAAGGTCAAAGGAATTCTGTTTGGGTATTTTCGTTTCTTTCCGCGAAAATATTTATGCCAATTTACAAATGCCGACAAAAGTAAATCTCAAAAATGAGGTTATTTCCAGACGTGTTCGACAGTTTTCTTCTTATATTTTTAAAACTTGTTTATTTATCAGATAACTAGCATAGTTTTTCTTTAAATTTAACGTTACTTGCATAACATTGAAAACCTAGGACGTCATTTCCAAAAACTGTGTACTGAAAACTGACCACAGCACGGAAGAATACAGAAAATAAATTGTTAATGGCGGCCGTATTTATCGCAGAAAAATACGAACAATACAGGTAAATTTGGGATTCTAAAAGCGTATCCCTTTAAAGCCTTTCAACTAGGTGTAGATGTGTAATGGAAAGCACTATGTGAAATGATTTTTTGATTTTAACTGTTTGCGTGAAGGAATCTTTGCGTTAATTAGGAGGTAGAAACGAAACATTATGATTTAATCAGAACTTTGAGAACCTATGTACGATGACTCTAACCTATGCCTTTGTAATGGAATATTTATTTCATATTGTTCTTGTCTAACCGTTTGTATAGGCGTTTTGGTTTTACTATATTTGCACAGCATATTGCTAACTCAGTGATCTAGTTTACAAATCATTAGGTAGAAATATTACAATTTGGTTCCGTCGAATACAGGAGCAAATCAGATTTTTTTATAATTACATGTATAACGTAATCATTTTCAAGTTAGTTATGCTTACCAGTTGAAAGATGTGGTTAATGTGAATTGTACTCGTGTGTTCAAAATCCTGACATATGCACATTTTAACTTGGAGCATGTAGGTAGTAACATTTGTGATGAATCCTATGTTAAGGGCTATCGCTCAAGAAAGAAAAACACGTTGCTCATCAATTCCATGCATTATTTGTGTGTTTTGCAAATTATGCGATTGCAGCTGCACATAAAACACATCCAAATGTTTGTGAAGTAAAAAAGAGCTATGTTCTATAACTTGTTTTCAGAAATAGATAAGCGTTTGTTTTTAAAAACTTCAAATGGCTGTGAATTATCTGCAATATATAATAAGTCAATTTAATACAACTCTTGTAATATACACAGGCTGTAACGGCAAAACACGGCGTTATATAGTTGCCAGCTAAAGTTGATATATTGCAATACCATATTAAAGTAGTTAAATCCTTATCAGATAAGGTATATCTAAAATATATCATAATATATTATTATAGTTAACGTATGTAAACATTAAAAAATGAAGTATTTAAAAAGTACGTACTGTCATTGTGTGCGTCTATAAGGTCTTATTATGATTTAGCCTTATACATAAACGACATTTATCTACCGATTTTAAACACTATCTAAGCGTATGTCAGTGATCGCAGTATAAATTATACGCATAAAACAAGGAAATATTATATTTATTCAACACCAATACATTTAGATTAAACGAAAAGGAAGCTAATACATTCTTGAATGAAAACAAGTATTAACTATGTGTGTATGCAGTGTTAAAACAGCTGCGTTTGATGTCATCTAATGGGAAAGTACACTTAATTCTGTTCAGACACATTGTAAATGTCGTTAATTAGATCCACCTTTCAGAAACGTCAAACTAAATACTTGTATCACTGAGAAAGTAACCTGGACTTTTGCATCAGACCTATGTTCTTACAAGCATGCCTCTTATATTTAAGTAGTTTTCATGTCATACGAGGCAAAACATATCATTATATAAAGGCTATCCGACCTTAAAGTCTTAGTATGTGTTACTTAACACGAATCTAGTTATGTGTGACTTTTATAACGGATGCTGCTATTTTCTCCAAGTAGGCTATGCTTACTGAGGAGAAAACAATAATGCTTCTACATCTGTTGTTTAGTGCGTGTGGCGGCTGTATAATGTCGCGCCGTACTACATCGTTGTGTCGACTTGGAAGCTGTAAACTTGCAAACGTCACGTGGATGACGTTATGACTCTGTGAGAAGGTTACGTGCGCACTGTTAGGAACCAGTTTAGTAATTATGTTTTGCATACTTCGCGGTGATCCCTTTTAAATCAGCAAGATATGTCGAATACTTACTAATTCTTTTTTGTCGGTGGGAGGGGCGTGGTAGCGAAATTTATTAGGTGGTCAAATCAGCAGACAGGTAGTCATTATATCTATAACTAATATGTTTTTACACGTATGGTTTTCCTTTAACCACGTGTAGTTTCAATAAATATGTATACGTTTAAACCAATTAAAATTGAGAACAAGTAAGTGAAACACTGACAGGAAACATCAATATCTACTTCTGCAGCATCAGAAACCCAGATATTCTTGGTACCTTTAAGGCGTTAATAATGTAAATGTGGATGCTAACGTACACATCCCACTAAATGTTAACTAATTTCTGTCAAATTCACCATTCGTGTCAGCATTGTTGACATCCGCTTCTGTCTGCGTCCGTCCAAAATTCGAGCAGCAATTGATTCAGAACCGGACGCGAAAGGCTGACGCGTGCACGTGAAAACACTTCTTTAAAATAAAAAGTAATGAGAGCGTTGTTGTTGTTTTTTCCAATTTTATGACGTACGCGGACGCAGGTGGCGGACGCGTGCATATGTAAATACCGCCTTAGACATCTGCTTTGTTTTATGTTTTCAGATAGGGTAAGCCACTTGGGTGTGGATTCTAATCCTCAAACGGTTTTGTTAGAGAGTACTTTTTACTGTTCATTTTGCTTTTACCAATGTCCTCAAGGTGAGTTTTATGATAGCTCATTGTCCGTCGTCCATATTCCGTGCGTGCGTGTGTCAACAACTACTCATACACCACTTGGCCAAATGTGTTGAAACTTCACGGATGTCCCTTGTTCAACACATTAAATTCCTTGCAAAACTCTGGTTGTCATGGCAACCGAAAAATCTTTAAAACAAAACTATTCTTGTTAAAACAACAACGTATAGAAATTTGATAATTTGTATGTAACATGATCTATTGAACATGTACAAAGATTTTTCATTTATGTCCCTATGGTCAAAATGGGTCACGCCAGAGGGCTCATCATTTTTATAAAATGTTATATAAGGAAAGGTTAAAAAGTCGAATTTTCAAATTCCACAAGGCCTAGAGTCTCGATTTTGCATGTAACACGATCTAGTGGTCCTCTACAAAGAGTGTTCAAAGTATAAAGGATAAACAGCCCCCGGCGGCTTTTCTATTAAAACGTGTTTTTAGTTATACAGTGCGTTTTCAGAAAGACTGGTCGAGGAACTACTTAAAATTATGTAATATTACGTCATTTTTACTGCCTTTTGACCGTTTCTCTTACACTCGTAATAGTGCCGATGGTTTGCATCGCTGCAACAAGTATCATATCATATGATCATATCATCATATGATGACAGTTTTTTATGTGTTTTTTTATTTCATGAAGATCGTAACATAAATACAAGTGATTAACAAATGAGACATAATGAGCAACTGAAGGGCATTTCAGAAACGAAAATTAAGCGATGTCATCTTGCACTGTTCTGTCTTAAAATGACTGCTTTTTGTACACGAATGCATAGCTATATTGATGTTTCACGTGTATACTGTAGAAATCATTGATTTGAGCTTGGCCTTTTTGCAGCATTTATGTTTTCGATTCTGACACATATGCAAATTTACTTACTCCTTCTGTTTTCCGGTATTCCTTAGAAATCCTGGACGGGAGATTTCCTGATGAAAGCGAGGCTATGAA
>Ga0224511_10002211_pt1 | contig 12852 bp, 3 predicted proteins | sample SF_May12_sed_USG_2_FD_169988 | JGI IMG/M metagenome (GOLD analysis project Ga0224511, IMG submission 169988) | Sediment microbial communities from San Francisco Bay, California, United States - SF_May12_sed_USGS_8_1 | ecosystem: Environmental > Aquatic > Marine > Sediment | place: USA...
ATGGATTTGCGGAGGTCAAAATCTAGGAAATTTAACAAGCAAACACATCAAAAGCTAATGTTTTCAAGAATTACAGTACATGTGCATACAACATACTGTAATTTTAACTTCTTTATGTAAATGGAAATGCCCAAAATGGTTGTTTTTGTTGTTAAACGGTACGCAGTACGCGAGGCCAAAAAATGGCGGTACGCAGTACGCAATGCCAAAATAGAGCAGTACGCAGTACGCAAGGGGGGAGGGGGGTGTCACCCTCATTGATGTCATTTATATCATTAGTATATGTACGTCGGTCAAAAGCTAAACAATTATGTAAGGGATTCCGGTACGGGGGTACATGCAGTGCCGGGACAGCATAACAATCTAATTCCAATATTTCCATAAAAATCATAATTTATGCATACTGTGTTTTAAATTTTGGTCATTGAAAATAATGTTACTTTAATAGATATAAGATCATATAACGATTTTATAGAAATCAGGTGAATAAGGTCATTCGGTTGCCAACGTTTTTCGAATGTAACAGCCAGTGCATTTTACCGTCGCACCGGTAGACGAAAACGCTTGAAGTAGAAACAACTACGGTATTTATTTAATCTTAACGTAACGGTAATTGCACCTTATTTTGGGGTATTATGTTTGAATTTTTTTTTAAACAGGACTAATTCTTATTTTTTGCACAGTCAAAAGCTTGTTAAATGTACGTAAACCGTCAAAATTGAAGGTAGGTCGTGTGAGGAATTTCGTGACACATGTTTTTAAAACAATACTTTTAAGAATTATTAAATAGCAATTTTGCATCAAGTTCGAGTGGATTTCAATTTTTTTTTTTGATAAGGCAAAAGGGTGACTTAATTTTCATTTGTTCTTTTTTATAATTGAGAAAAAGGGCAAAAGAGGGAATTTGTTTGTTGAGTTTCATTAAATATATCAATCTTTTCTTTAGGATTATTAACGCATTTCTTATTTATTGTAACAGTGACTTCCCATCCTCGGACACCCAGGGGTGATTACGATTGCTACATCGACCCCTGGGACAATTAGCTAGAAAAGCTTTGAATCTGCTGCCGAAAATCGATACGAAGCGTTATATTGTGCGGTCCAATCAGATAACCGCTCTCATAAGTAAATTGTTTTCATTGGTCATCTTGCTCATCCGAAAATGAGGATAAACCAATGAAATGATAGTGTTCGTTCAGCGATAAATCAGAGGAAATTCAACTAATTGTCCCAGGGTCGATGTAGCGAGCGGAATCACCCCTGGGTATCCGAGGATGGTGACTTCCTAAAAGTAGTAAGTATAAGTAAAACAAAGCGCTTATAGTCTTCTTATATTTAGTATATATAATGTTCTTAAATTAAAAAGATTCTGTTAAATTGTACCAAAGAGTCTGTGTTTTTTTGTACAGTCACAGAAAAAGGTTTCCTCGTTATTATAAGATATGGCACAGAAATCAGTATTTTTTTTATTTAATACTTAAGTAGGCCGGAGAGTGTTTATTGGGAGCACTCCCATTTCTTTTTGTACTGTAAATCTTGAAGAGTATCTAATGTTGATTGAAATATTGTTTGATATATGTGTACCTTTTCTATGCATGTTTATCCTCTTGCAACATTGTTGTCTTTTTGTTATCAAAAAAATTGACAAGAAGTCGAAGATCTTGTTTTCCTTTCTTTATTGTAACAATACTGTTCTGTATATTTTATCACACTTGTCACAACTAATGACAGTCTATCTATTTTAACACCCACAGAACTAAAACAGTTCATGATTTTGATACGTTTCCCGACTTCAGTCCGCAAACAGCATCAAATTGGTGAGATATCACGTGTCCCGGAATACCTTACACTGTCCCGGAAATCCTCTCATTACTGGGCCATTTTAAATGATAGATACTCAACGGTATGAATAGCTGTCCACAAAATGAAATCATCAAAATGTAGTCCAGGTTTCAATGATTAATAGACCACAATGTTTTTCACATTTCTATATTGCTTTAAAAATATAAGCGATTAAGTTGTTAGTGTCTCGAAACCCCTTACGTAATATGTGTCATTATAAGGCCTGTAAATCACATTTATAGTATTGGGTTGCTGAAAAGAAAGGACCAGATGCCTAAAAAGCAAATTAAAAATAAAGATTTTATTATTAATCTTATAATACACAAGAAAATTAAATTTTAAATAAATATTGATGAAAATCACTGTCTTTGTAGCGGAATATTTTAACTGCAGTATACTTTGTCAACATTATTTGCAGGTGCTTGTTATGTAGTACCACATGAATAACGGACAAACTCCAAAAATTCTTAGAAAAAAAACTTGTATTGTAAATTTTCGAATTAAACAAAGGGAGAAAAAAGAAATAGTAAAGTTTGCCTATTTGTATGATAACTGCAAAGAAAGCCTCATTTTTTCACCTTTTCATTCTTAGATTTTAGTTATTTTACTGGGTTGACATTTAACAGGACTTAACAAGCAAAAGGTGCCCGCATATTTTGATTCCCATGTAAACACTTTGAATTGTACATAATGCATTTTCGTGAGTGGCAGAAAATTTGTTGTTACCGAAAAAAGTTTGTGTGATTATAGTATAGGAAATAAAAATTGTTAAGAAATTTGTCCAATTCCTCTAAACACTTTATCCAAATCCATTAAACTCAGATAGTATTTTACACGTTCACGAATTACATTATTATGCACGATTGAACTTTAAATTAGAACTGTTTGCGCGTGCGAAACCTTATATGTTTTTTTTCGCTTTTCTCTCTTTTCGTTTATTAGGTGCACTGCAACACACGCGGAATATCTCGGTTGTTACTGTTGTTTGAACAAGGAAGTGTACTCCAATGTAAACATGCCAAAAAAGGCAAAAATCTACAATTGAAATTGCTGATTTATTAATGTAAAAATGACAGGTATGCCATGGCAGATCGTATTTCGAACTTTTGAAAACATCTTTTTCACTGTATTGATTTATCTTAAGTTGACATTATACCATTCATCTTTTTCTTTTCTAATAACCAAGGTCCTAGTCTCAGCTCAACTTAGGATGAAGATCAATTTGAATACCCAATAATCAATTACACGTACGTTTTCCTTTGCATTTCACAACATTGGGTATCAGTTGTTGTGCTCTTAATAGTCAACCAGTTGCAGTTTCCAATTTTGGAAACAAATAATCTTGGAGAGAATAAAACCCAATGTTTAAAGTAACAACTTAATGGATTTTTCAAGACGCTAATTGTATTTCAAAGATGAAACTGTTTAATTCAATAACAATAAATAAGTCCATTTTACAAATGACTTCCACGTGGCTGAGTTTGTCAATAGCCTTACTTGGTGGTGGTGGGGACAGATAACATAAAACACCAATTAAAAAATTATATAACTAAAATATAATAGTGCCATTCTACATTGTAGATAACTCTTTCAGTAAAATCTCTTTTTGGACCAGGTTCCAGGTTCTAGCATTTAGTAGACCTCTCAATGATCTCTTCCCAAACAATATGTATCTAGTAATTTTGAAAGACTAGTCATACTAGTCGATGGAAGTTAAGTGCTACTAAGTTCTTCTTTAATAATAATAAATTTATTGAAAAAAGAAAATTTAAAATTATAGTGATATTGCATACTGGTACCTCAATAAGTCAAAACAGAAAACTATATTACTTTGTGGTGTTTGTGTTAGGTTTAGTGTTTTAAACTTTCTTGGTTGGATACTTTTTTTAAAGTGCTTTACTTGCAGAACTTCGGAATGATAGTAAACATTTATTATAGATCTATACATATTTGTTGATGTTGATGGCATCCATCAGTCTTACAATGACTATAAATCAGGGCTTTGGAAGTAGGTTATGTGATCTTTTGTTGTGACTGTCCCTTCAACAAATTATTGCATCTTATTGGTATGTTAGACTGTGGATGAAGCACTCCCGCCAGATCAGGTCATTTTCTGTTTGAGTCAGTGAATGATGAGTAGGGATGAGATGATACGGTCATCTCACGATACGATACGCATCGATACGAAGGGAGACGATATGGTTATTTTCGATACGATACGGATAATAATTGTAAAAATACAAACATTCACAATATTCACATCATTTTATTTATGAACACAACAGAGGAATGCTTTGACTAGTCAGTTTTACAAACACAGTGGCAAGGTTCACAAAGGAATTAGATAAAACAAATCTCTTTGTTAGGTTAAAAAAAACAATGCGCACAGTTAAAGTTTTCAATAAGAGTGTGAAGAAAATGACTTTTGTTGATATTGATTCTATTTAAAAAACTTCGGTAATTCACATGTATGGTACATGTAGGACAGTTTCATGGAATGTAATTATTCTTAACAATATAAATGACTATATAGTAAATAGTAAACAATATACAATGTTAGATTTGAGATTCTTGGAATCTTGACTAGAAATTGCAAAGTAAAATATGACTACTCAGTAGACAATAAAATGTTTGACTAGAGTGTGGAAGTTTGAACGTTAAAACATTTTTTCAGTACTGTTACTTTTGACCATCTTTAATACTTGTAAATGAAGAATAGTCCACTTAAAGGTCTGTTTCAACAGGCATTTTACACAAAAACGCCCACAGAGATTATATTTATTGAACGAATACGAAAAACTCGTCAAATACAAAAAATAGACATCGCCGTATCGTCTCATCCCTAATGATGAGTCAGGTTTTCAGCTTAAAAATCAGTCTTCAAGGGTAGAAGCCGGGTAGGTCTATTGGAACATAAACACTTGGTTTCTTTAGGCTTTTGATATTCATCACTCTTGATAGTTAATCTTCACAAGGTATGTTAATAGTACTATTACTATCACATTGTATTGAGAGTTAGTTTTTACACTATACACCTGTGGATATAGTCACATATACATATTCATGGTACTACAGTTATAAATTCTCTATTTACATTATTAAAGTATTTAATTCATTATACTGTGTTACACTCTGTTGATAGTAGGATGAGTCCAAGACACACCATGGATATTGTCCTTCATCCATATTTTTATATTATATTGACAAAGGCTTTGTTAGGGTTGATGTTTTAAGAGACTTAAAGGATGTACTGCATATTATGGTTGCTGATTTTAGTGTCAATTGACAGGTTTCTGGTTGTCGTTGAACCTACATGGTAGTTGAACTGTGCGACAACTTGAAGTGTTTCATCCTTTAGTGTTGCTTGTCCCTTAATCAGGGTTTTCTACAGTCTGATAGGGAGAATTAACTGCTGACATGAGTCTGCGAAACTGCCTATTAGTATTTGTACTTTTGTAGTTCCCTTTGTGTGTAGGAAGCTTTGTCTGCATTATCAGCAAACAGTAAACTTTCTGATCTGTCCTGTTGTATACTGATCTCTAGGAAGTGGCCCAGCACATTTCTTAAATATTCTGTACCTTTTACACAACTCAATACACAACTCCAATACATCAACAATTTATTTCGACTTATTTTAGCCTCCATGTTAAAAATAGCCTTGGTAGTACATGCCTTTGTAAATCTAATTTTAAACTGTTACACATTGTGGAAGAATGATATGAGATATCCAGTACACCTTTATTTGATTGCTTGTATATAAATCTAGGTTCAAAATCAATTGTCAGTCGCTCTACTGGCCAGTCTTTGGTTTGTCCAAAAAATTAATTTGAGCAGCAAACTCTGTCTACATTTCTTGTTTGATTGAAATGAAACTTGACTTTTGTCATATATTACAGAGTTATGAGCCCTTGAACTGTGTTTCCAAGCTGCAGCAGGGGTAAAGTTAGTGAAAATCTGTATCAAATACTTAGATCTTTAGTTGCTAGTGGTGTGATGATACTTTCAATTTAAGTTGTGTTGGAGCATACGCATTGGTTAAAATGGCTCAGATTTATTCACTGGCTTCTTTCTTTGTTGTACTTGACACAGTTTGCAGTTGGTGAGATGGTATCAAAGCCGATCAACAGTTTAAATGGCCTTCTTCCAGGTATAATTCATAAATCTAAACTTGCTTATTTATTGCTGTTGCGAACTAAGCATGAAATTATCTCTTTGTCCTACCACCAAGCTGAATTAAAGCAATATTTTAAGTTTTGTTACTTGTAAAAACATGTGTTTGCTTGTTAAGGTACATGTATATACCATATTCAGTTAGTATTGATATCAGAAAGAGGAGCCTCGATTTGTGTCACATCCTGAATGCCTGAATCCCTAATCTTCACAAACCACCTTTTCAGGAAATAGACAGTGTTTGTTATTTGTTTTTTTTTGCATATAGAACTTTAAATATTGGTATGATCTCCTTAGTGGTTGTCCCACATGATCTTGAAGGGTTATCTCCAGCACTCCACATGACATAAAAGAATGTGGGTCCTTTAAATGTTAGGATATCACTAATAACCACAAGAGTATACATGTATTCCAGTTTTTCCTTATGTGAAATACCAGTTCACTCCCTTGTGAGCAAGTATATCCACATTTCTTTATGTTCAATAATATTTTGCATTGCAAACATTAACATTCAACTGATTGTTTTTATAGAACTCACAATAATATTGTGACAAGAATGTTATAGGGAAAAATTATTTCACTTAATTATTTATAGTTTAAACATAGGAACAATAAAAAACCATCATAGGTAAACAGTTGATTTCAAATAAATTCTACTTGTTCTAAATATATGATTTGTTATAAAATGAATGCCAATATGTAATATCATTTTGACAGGGCTAAAATGCTCTTAATTGTTTGCTACCTCTATAAAACAAATAGGTGTAGTTCTGAAGCTTGGTGTGGTTAGGTGACAGCTAAACGCAAGAGGTGGGGTAGGTTACACTTTTATTGTTGGCTTTAATTTCTTTAATAACAATTTCAGTATGGTGATTTTGCTTGGTGACTTAAATTTTTATCTCATTTTAACCTTCTTTTATCTGATTTCTTTACAAAAGTCTTTTCCTGGCCAGATATTGATTCAAGTTAAATGTGGGTGGAGTTCTGCTGAATTGTTTATGGTTACATGAACCAAAGATTTTATTGTAGGCCTTTCGTTGTAAGGTTCTTTAACTTTTCTAAAGCTGGTCTTTTGTCCTCTACATTTGCTTCCTGGTAATTGTTGAGCTCCTTTAAATCTTTTGTCAGAAACAAAACAGAAGAATTTGAGTTTGTCATACACTGCCAGCAAAAAGGCTTTTTTCATTGGTATATGATTTTTCAGATGTGTGATGTATTTCAAAGTTGAACTTTATTAAAAGGCAATGCTCTCTTTAAATAATAATATTATGTATATATTAATGTGAATAACTAGGATTCCTAGTATTGTCCAATGAGACATGATAACATGTGTCAGGCTTGTGGTCCATAAGGGAAAATGTTGCATAATAAAAAGACTTGTGGTCGGTTAATATTAAATCATGGTAGCTTTCAGACTTTTACCCACAGTTTACATGTAACCGTGATTCAATGCACTTTTCTGCAATTTCTTCTCCCTTTCATATAAGGTTTTTTTGTTCTTGTGATACATGGTTTACCATCAGGAAGTATGCTTTCTTGTTTTAAATAGACCAAATTGTCACTTGATGATCATAGTTCCAATCCATTGGACATTGAATGGATAATATTCCATTTGAATGGTCGAGATTGACCTTCAGAAAGGCCCATTGCTTTTGTTTATAGAGCCTTGTTAGCTTAAAAAGTTATGACAAGAGATTAACTTGAGATCTATCTTTCACAGTGTCTTTCAAAAGTCTATAACATAAATAACATTAAAAAGACCACAAATCAATGTTATTACAAAGTATCATACTTTTCTGCAGCATTTAATACTAAAATAGGTGGCATAACCTTTGCCTGCTTTGTTAAATCTATTTTGGTCCCTTTAACTGATTTCCACGCTGAGATGGCCATAAATGTATAAAAGGAGGCGTTTTATCTGCTACTCTCATCACTTGCGACTTATAGGTTGCTCCCAACACTTACACTGATACTACATATAGACTAGCTAAGTGGTGTGGAAACAGGATGTTTTAAAATTGATGTAGTTTATAGCCGGCAGGTCTTCCGAAATCCCTTCTGTGTGGCTACACTGGTGTTTGGCGGTTGGTTGACTACATTTATACAATTAGCACTCGGCTGAGCACAACGGTGGTGTATAAGCTCATAGACTGGTTGTTATTGTTTTTGTTATTGCAAAATTCTCGGATCACTGTTTCTGCAATTTAAGCTGAGAAATAGGTAAGACAATTTGTATTTTCATAGAAGATGGTATTAATTGGATACATTTTATGTAATGAAATATTTATTCTTGTCTTTAGACATGTGTGAAATTCATCAAATGTTTCTCTCAGAAAATAATGAGAAATTGTACAGGTTTAACTTTCTTCAAGATCTATGAATAAACTGTTTATATCAGATTCTCTTCCTTTATTGCTGTTTTATTTATAAAACAATTAACTTTGATGGACTCATTTGACTTGATATAAAACATTCTGACATAAAAGTTTAACGTAAATTGTAAGCTTGTTTTTTATGTCATAATGTGTCGTACATAAATAGTTAATGCTATAGTATAATTATGTTGTTCTTAAAACATTGACAGGAGATAAAATGGGTCTAAACATTGCCATATTTGTCATAGTTTACTTAGTAGATTACTAGATTATCATTACTTTCTAAAAATTAAAGTTATTAAATTTCTTTACTGTTTGTGTATACATACTAAGCTTTTAAAATGTTCCACTTTGTCTCTTTTCATTAATGTAAAGTTTTAAATAAATTTAGTAAAAGTAATGTTATAAATACATGACTTGCTTTATATAATGATGCATGGTATTTTAACATTGTTTTACTTGATTAGTACTTATTACAATAAACAAATGATACAATGTTAAATCCCAACAATAAGCATTTAAACTTAAGACAGTTACATTCATTTAATCGTATTTAAAGTAATAATTCTGTCATTGATTCCTGATTGTTTAACTATGAACATTTGTGTGCCTTTTCACTAAGGCTTAAAAAAGGGATTTGCTAATATCATGTGTTTCTGACACCAGTTTCTAAATGCCTTTCAAATACAAATGTTTTTTATTAAACTAGAAGATACCAATAAGTATACAAGTTTCTTGAAGCTGGTGAACATTATTACATTTATTTATAAAATACCAAAATAAGCAGTTTGTCTCAAGTGAGACTCAGATTTAGTAGAAAAGTATCATATTCTTCTATGCCTGTTCAACAAATGATAGATCTCTTTTAAGTGTAGAAATAAATTAAATTAATTTAATTCAACCTATTAAATAAGAAATGAGGTTATTCTGACCTTAAAACCTTTTCAAACATTATTTTTTCACACTTCTCATAAAAAGTAGGAAGAGATAAATACAAGACTAATATTATCTGCGGTTTTATAATTTTCAGCTCAGCATTTGTATGTTTATTTAGAAATGTAAATTATTATTATTATAATACAATAATGTAACTATTTAACTTCCTTTTTTATCTTCTTTAAACAAACTTGAAAATAGTGGACTAAAGTTTCTATCTTTTCCAAATCTTTGGTGGTGTTTCAGACATAAATTTCAAAACTAAGAAATAAAGCTTTAATACCTTTAAACATAAAGCTATCAGGCAAATCGGTGCCCAGTAACCATGAAGTAGGTTTTATCCCGGTAACAAATTGTTTATACCCGTGATTGGGAGAATGTTTTTAACTTGATGTTTGATTAAAAATGTTAAACCCTGTGTGACTGACTCCAGGCTATGGTAAAGGGTAAAACCTATTTTTAAAAATACTTCAGTTTTATTGTCTCACTTTTTATGTTGCGAAGTTTTAAGCAGATTGGAAAAGATAAAATGTCTTGTTTAATTAGTATGGCGCACTTTATAAAATAAAGACACCTTTTACTGTGCTTTCTTGAAAGCCATGATAATCATCACATTGTCATTAGTGCAAAGACTCTTTATAATAAAATGTGCCATTTCATAACCAATCCTTCACAACAAGGTTTTAATGGTCTCTAGAATACCCTATTACTGGGGGTTGTTTCAGGCGATGTTGCCAGGAATCGTGTGATCAATATGGACAGATTTTCCCATTATTTTCTCACATTTCTTATTCACATGTTGAACCGCGAGAGGCAAACCGTATTGTCACTTTGTGATGATTCTGTGACAGAACGGTTGTTTGCTTTGACACTCGTTTAGCACCAATCTCCTCTATTGTCATCATTTAGTCTCTTCTCGCTATTCTTGGAACCATTTAGCAAACTCTGATTTGTTCTTCTGATTACATCTTACTCTTAACTCATCGACCATTTTCTTTCAACCCACGATCGTTTCTATCCTTTTAGGAGGGGCATCTAATGCACACAGAAATAAAACAGTAAAAATACGAGACAATAACAAATGTTTCATCTATTGACTTATAGACACGCCAGGAGCTCAGCATTGGACTGTTTTAGGCAATGTGTTCTATGGAAACATGCCTCATTTTCCATGTTGAGAAATGACTCGATCCACCAGGGAAATGAAATTCATCTCTCTTGTTTAGTAGAGATCTTCCTATGATGAAAGCAGCTTGAAATTGCAGTGTTTATTGTTGATATTCTATCAAAGACGACTATCAATTTATTCTGGTGGCTGTTCAACAATATATTCAATTTAAAAGAGGAAGTTGTTATGTAATACTGGAGGTCTATTATAGAGGACTAGAATTTCTCTGTAAGTACTGGGGTAAATTTATTTTCTATGATTTAATGCTGTGTATTTATAACTTTTATAATGTGCTTAGAATTTTGAGAATTCCTGTTTTTTGGGATTTTCATTTGCAGCATTGCTCTTTACTTTGTGGAATTTTAACTATTGACAAAAAGTCGTTTACACCAGACAATTTCTTTGGGATTTATATTTAAAATATGGCTGGATTTAAAAAGCTACAGAATTATTTCTCAACATATAAAACTGTTTTCCAGTATCATACTAGGCTGTTGATAGGACATTAGTATCAAATAATAGGAATCTACTTTAGTTTATTGCAGAGATCTAGCACAAGACTATAAAAATATCACAAAAACTAATTTAATATGGTAGTTAAAAAGTAAGTTTTGTAATTTATTTTTTACTGAGTAATTGTAGAGATCTTAACAGTATTACATTACTATTATACAACATTAAGCATTCTTCTGAAGGTGTTTAGAAAATTTTCAATATTAATCAAAAGGTTGTGTCAGATGTTCTCCTTTGTTCAAAATTGCATGCCTTTGAAAACAGAATAACCCGAAATTGTATTGATGCTTGTTTTTCCTTTTCCTGTATTTACCAATTTGGGAATAGGAAGCATTTTATTGACATGATCTTAGATCAACATTCCTCCCTTAATTTACTGGTCTATGCTGTAGGGAATACTTCTGATGTTATGTGTCTACTCGGATGTTGTTTTTAGTTATTTTGGCAAAATGTTACATGTAACAGTAACATGTTACATGGCCTAAAATTACTGCCAATAATCAATAAACAATGTTTTTTTTTATATTTAATTTCAAAATGATTATGAAAGCCATTGAGATAAAACAATAATTATGATGTCATTTGTCTTAGTTTTTGACGTTCAGTATTCTTTGTGGATTTAGTTATGGTTGAGTTTTTCTGTTGACAGTAATATGGAGAAAATGGGCCTTCTGTTTGATTTGTTTTGCATGAAAAAGCTAACAGACTGTGTCACAACGCAAAATGTCAATTTTCCCTTTATTCCCAGGATGATAGATTATTGTGATATAATTAGCGTTTCCTGTTACGCTGATCTGATTAATTTATATTCCAATGTTTGTTAATGAGTCTCTATGATTAACATTACGGTTGGGATGAAAGCTGATTGTTGATTTAGTCGGCTAATGATGTATTTATACTGTTAGAGTGCTTTTATCGTTGCAGAACTTAATTCATATAGTTATTACAGACACTCTAATGCTTCGATTTTATAACAGAAATTAAAGATTTGAATGTGTTCAAGCAATTTTTCATAATATTTAGTAAGATATTGATAATGTGAATTATGAATTAAAATAATGAAAGATGTGGGATATTTTTTATTGCATTAACAATATAAACATGGAATATTTTTTAATCACAAAAGCATGTTTCACCTAGGCATTGTCTAAATAAACACAGTTCTTAGCAACTCATTGAATGTTAGGGCATAAAATAAATTTCCCGTCCGTGACCGACCCACCTAAAAGCCGCTACTCAAAATGCAGAATGGACTCTTGAATTATTTGTATTGTTTTTTGCTCAAACATAAGTAATTGGATGAACAAATAAAAAATTATTTCTTTCTAATTCCTAACTACCTTCCTACCCAACCTTTTTTAGCCTGGGTCGCGGAGGTGAAACATTTAATATTTTAATTCGGCCTAGGTCAGCAATCCTCAATGAAAACTATCAGAAGCAGGTTCAGTGTTTGGAAGCCCATAGAAGCTTCTATAACCTTATGGAATGATCTTGCTGAGTCTGGTTTCAACATTGTTTTTTCTGGCTGAAGATGTTCTCTACTGCATTATTTTGCTTCTGGCCCTTTTCATGGTGGTTTCTATAAACTATTACAGAAAATTACACCAATCCTATTTGCTATTTTGCCTTCTAGGTTTTTGTTGTTATAGAAGCTTTCATTTAGTGCTTTAATTTATTATCAATATTCAGAATTTCAGACATGATAATTCCACATTATTATACTCTTTGCTGTTTAAGTATGTGCACTTTTTAGCTCACCTGAGCACGAAGTGCTCAGTGAGCTTTTGTGATCCTTCAATGTCCGGCGTCCGTCGTCCGTCCGTCCGTCCGTGCGTCCGTGCGTCAACA
>Ga0224511_10002212_pt1 | contig 12849 bp, 6 predicted proteins | sample SF_May12_sed_USG_2_FD_169988 | JGI IMG/M metagenome (GOLD analysis project Ga0224511, IMG submission 169988) | Sediment microbial communities from San Francisco Bay, California, United States - SF_May12_sed_USGS_8_1 | ecosystem: Environmental > Aquatic > Marine > Sediment | place: USA...
TTTTTATATTTTTTTTATTTATTTAAATTTATAGTTATTGAAGTAGATTTATCACTCACTATAACTAGTTAATGTCAACAATGTAATATTTTATACAATTGAATAATAATAACTAAACATTAAGTGAACTTTATTGTGACAATGGAATAGTTGTTAGATTCTATCTGACAAGTTAACTCGGCATACCTATTTATATATATTACAGAATGACATGCATGCTTTATTTTTACGAGCGTTTTCGAGAAACAATATTTTCTGGAAATGCCTTTCGAAACGAAATGCCTTTCGTGCTTGAGTAAATTGATTAAATACAGATTTTGTGCAACGATATCAGAGCAACACTTTATCTGTGCGTCGCATTCTTGTGGCTGTGCATTTAGAATTTATCAACACATTTCAATGGGTTTCATATACAAATTGATTACATTCTAATTCAATTAATATCATGCGTCTTTGAATGCGTCGATAATTGAATCAATCTGAGCTTCCCTTTAATATCCTGTTTTTGCAATTAAGGCCATATAAAAGCCACGAGACCGAAGACTGAATAGTCGAAGAGATATTGTCTAAAGCGAAAGTAAAACCTTTCTCACAATAAATTAACACAGACGAGGCATACATGTATACTAATTATTTAAAAAATACGCCATGAGAAGATTATTTATAATTTTCTATGAAGACATTAGACTGAACTTTTAAATTAACAATTCCGCATTTAAGCGGGTCTTATATATAAAACCGTTTACTATAAGACTTACCACATAATATTGACAATGATTACCACGCATATGTATAAAAAAGACTTCACGTGTTAATATGTTTTGTTATATTATGGGATCTTGAGCACCTTTTTTTGTTTTCTAATCTCGAAGAGGTGGACATGTGTTTTAAAATCCAACGCAATAGTTATTGACAAGATTTTTTTCCTCGAAATAACACTTTAAGAGTTAAACCGGCACAAAACATATAAAAATGTTCATTGAAATGTATAACGTAGTAAATATAAAAATATATGTGTTGTTGAGAAAATCAAATCAACCTTTTTACATATTACCCATTTTTATTGAAAACATTTGATACTAGTGCCTCAAAAGACGGTTTATTCTCTAATTTTAACCGAACATAAATGAATCTTGTTTTTTTTTGTTACTAAACCAACGCCACGCTTAATGCATAATTCCACAAATTGTTAATCTCAGCCCACATTTGCTGAAATACATTGTTCATGTGATAAGGTTTATTACAAACAGGAAGTACACTATTTATTGTATATATATATACTAGGTCAGAGTGTCACCTGACAATATATCCCTAATTCATTGGATTAAAATTGACCATGTACTTTTATTAATGATCATGATTGGTATAATAACATGTATATCTTAATTTAAGCAATTAATAGTGATGTGGCAGACATCCTTTTGTTTTAAGATTTAAAAAGACCCCAAAAGGCATTTAATAATTTTACTCAAATCAACATATGATAAAAAAGTTAAGAGTAAAGTAAGCAAGTCTGCTACTAAGAGTGTACTATTTATATTTTCAGACATATCTTGCTGAAAGGACCCATTATGTGATCAATATTTCTTCTGAGACGAGCCGCCTTATAATTACTTTGTTTTCTCAGCAAATTGGAACCGTATATTTAACTTAATGAAGCATTGAAGCCACGTTTCACAAAACAAATCTAAACAAATTACGCTCTAGAAATTACTGCGACTCATTAGTAAATAAATTTAAGTAAAATGTAACTGGCATTTTTGCTTTATCACCAAGAGCATAATAAGCAGTGTTTACTTAAAATGTCTATGTAATAAACTCTTTTCCGCAGCAATTTAATTAAATGTAAAATTGGTCAGTTTTTTCTGTGGTCAGTTACCTAACATAATACATTTGTAGAAAACTAGACAACGTAAAATAGGAATTTGTTTCAGCATTCAAACGCTGATTTTACAAATGCATACATAAATGTACATACGACTACTCATGACTCATATTAAGGTACTAGTGACACGCAGTTCACGAGCGGTATGTTTATTTGGTCCAGCATGAGGCTTTTAAAAGTGAATTACGAAGTCCAGGTATTACCGAAGACAGTGTGAGGACTGGTTCAGTACAGTACGATAATCGGGCCTAGCTTGAAAACGACATTGGGCTCATTATTGAGTGTATATTATATAGATATGTACCGGTACTGTCTAACCTCCTAGAGCGGCACCTCTAACGAGCGGCTACCTCTCTCGACCGGCAAAACATCTCAACCGCGCGACACATTGACCATTAAAAATAACCTCCGAGAAACAACACGTATCTAGAGCAACCAAAATTTATGTAGTCGCGTGATGTTGCTCTACAGAGGTTAGACAGTATAGAAATAGATGTACATAAATGGAATTGTGGTCTGATTGTATCATATAAATGACATACTAATTCAAGGGTCATTTGTAATATAATGTTGCACAATCATACGCTTGCTTTATTTTTATGAGGTATTCCTAGAGAAAATGGTTCTCATATTGCCTCTCGGCAGTATATTTGTTTGCAATCTGGTTTCAAAGACGTTCACCGATATTCAGAACAACACGTTACATGCACCTGTGAAATGTATTCGTGTACGTGTGCATTAAGACTGTATCTTCACATTTCAAATGGTTTTTGCTATCCATATTATTAAGTTAATATGCGCGTAATATTATGTCTCTCTTTATAGGTCCCATGACCCAAGACTAAATAGTCAAAGAACTAAAGGATCATTTATCATTTATATAAATATTGTTTTCCTTAGGATAATTTAAATGACACATGTTTTCTCTATGAAGATTTTTGACGTCACATTTTGTTGAAAATGAATACTGTGTTTAATTATAACAATGGGTCATAGCTAACGAAAATCAATGCACGGATACAAGTAAAATTATACACTTAAAACAAGATCATGTATTTGTCAGTGTGTAAGTCGTAATTATGTTTCTTCGCCATATTTACAAACAACTAACATAGACCATATTACACAAGTGAAGACGATGTTCACTGGGGTTTCTTTGCAAAGCAGATTCAGAAATTATTTTGGGCTAAGAGCTAGACATGTATTTAAATTCCAAAGACTTTTTTTGTCATATTAAACACCTATTTGTGTTGCTATTTTTGTTTTTGCTACTTTTCGACCTGTAGTTACGTTACTTCCTAGACACATTAGGGTACAGCGAGTATTGTGACATTATAAAGTCAAAAATATATTTTAACTAAAACAAATACTATTTATGTTTAATATTCTGTCATTTCAATCAGCTAGCCTTGACACACTTTCTTAGGAATCTCAGCCAACCTAAGCGTAAACAGTACCGAGTAACCACACCCACGCCGGTAAACGGACAAGCGCCCTACTGATACTTGACTCAGGGGTAAACGATTCGACAGGTTACATTATTAGGGTCTTCCAACCACGGACCTATATATCATAATAGTATAGGTACATGCCATGCTCAAACGCGTTGTGGAAACGCAAATCAATGTCCCAACTAGTTTTTGTTGTTTATACTATTAAGACATTGAGGCGTTTTCAAAGTGCTTAATGATTTTTGTGCACATACAATGGTAGAGGCAATCTATCCATTTTGATCGTGTTTTGCACCACCATTCCGTGTACCATGCAGTTTTGTGTTTCAGTGTACGTGGTCGTCTACTGAAGGTTCTGCACTGTCGCCGCATGCTGATCGCCGTCAGCGTTCTGGTCGTCCTAGAGTGTATCTGCGTCATGGCGGAGCTTATGGTCGACCTGCACAGTCTCAGGCGTGAGTTGGCGTCCATTGAAACTGTGATTATCATACATTTATACCACTGTTACAGAAGCTAACACCAATGAAGCCACATATGTTTTAGGATTAAGTTTTAATAGTGCCTTATATATATTTTTTATTTCGGGATACAAAACATGTCGTCCCTATGCAAACTCTTTTTCAGTATAACAGATGAGCATATGTTCAAAGAAAAATGTTGTTAACATTCATTTTCATATCAACTTTATTTATTTCAGTAAAACTACTGGCGGTCAGTTATGTTTGTACCGAATAAAGTAGGTTTTTTCAGTATACTATGTACAAGGACTATTTGTGGACTGCTTTCTTTGTTGTAGTTCGATTCGAGCATGAGGAATTGGAACTCAACAAATTCGTTAAGGAGATAATGATAGCGGATATACCTGGCAGAGCCGACCTTAGATCAACCTCCGAACTGCTAAACTTTCTACGCCGCACCGACCACGCCGCAAACGTCTCGTGTCCGAATTCCTGTGGCGGCAGCCCATTTGAGACACCCCTAAGACGTTTAAACAGAAAATTAAGCGATACGAGCAGGCACTCTAGAATTCCGTCATCGCAGAGACAGCACAAACATTTAGGCAAAAGTGATCAACAAAACGAAGCATTTGACCCAATACCCGGATCAGATCCACACATTTCTAAACAGACACGCAGAAGCACACACGAGCCCTCTTGTCGGACGCAGCCAAATTTCATTTTCTCTTTTGAGACCGACTCCAGCAATCATTTTTTCATCCGTTCTTTTGATAAACTGGACAAATCTGATCCTACTGCATCAGAGGAAGATTATGAATTTTATCTACGAAAATACGAAGACTACCAGAAAATCGCTCATATGATCAAATACGTTGGCTTTGCAGTTTTATCTGTAATGGTTTTTGAGGTAGGTTTCTTATGAGAACAATGAAACTTTATCATTAAATATTTCTTATTGATAAATTCGTTTAATTTATTTATGCAATACTGTTGGGGTGATTGATAACTTGTTGGAAGATGTTTAACATGGAGTCCGCGTTCATTGCTGAAATGGTCTTATTGTCAATGAGAAATAGGTAAGGACAGTTTTTATTTCTGTCCGTAGATAAAAACAATAATTTCAATCCCAGTAGGATAAAACAAATATTGTGGCATATTAATTTCAGTGCTCAAGTGAAATTTCATTGTGGCTATAAATGGCTTTTATGTCTGTCATAATTTATTCAAGGTTTGTTTATATCGGCGATATACCGATAAATAGAAACACTACTGGATATAAAAACACTTAAAGTGTTAGTGCTGATAAGACAAGCCGATGAGTGTAGATGCACTTGTTCTGTTTGTTGACCTCTGGGGTCAACATTAATATACACTTCCCTCCATTAGTTAGTATACAGCAAAAATATACAGCATGCATTATTTTAACTCCCATAATATTTATTGTTGGCCAAAAATGTTCCCTAAAATTTGATTTTTATAGATATATTTGATTTGATTTATTTATTAAAATGTCTGGCTTTAAACAAAGAAAAGATATTTAAATATCAAGCAAAATTCAGACAGATAATGACTCTTCAGTGTAGAAAACTCAGTAACAAATCAAATAACAGAAAATAGCTGAATCTTGAAGAAGACGAATTTTGTCTGACTGTAGAGACTCTTGAGGCAGTAGCAAAAACGTTAGATGAAACGTTTAACATTTAACGTTGTAAGATAAATCGGTAATATGTAGTTAGTATTGTCATATTCGGAAATAAAGTCTTTGTAAATCATATCTGTAATGCCAGAAAACCAACATATGGATCACAGACCACGCGATAAAACTAAATGCGTTATGTAGGCAATAAACCAAATTCTTCCATTTATAAAAGAAACACAACGTTTAATTGCAAAATAACTTATATTCAGTTGAAAGACACCGCAAGACATAGATTATTATTATCATCCTGATTATTGTTATTATCTCATAAACATAATAAAACTTTGTATCGTTTATCATTATTGTAGGATTCAAACGAATTGCCTTAATATAGAAGACATCATTCATTTGGGTTGAATGACTTGCACATGAACGTAACTTATATCTATAAAAACCTATCTGGTGACATCTGATCAGATCGCATGGAAGTCATGTCAAAGTCACTAAGTATAACATATCTGGAAAAAAAGAGAAACATTTGGCGTTCATTTTCATCATTATTCATGTCTGTACCAATTTATGGAGCATAGGAAACAAAACCGTTAAATACTTTTCTTATTGTGGTTGAATGCTGTTTTGTTTTCTTGCGTGTAGACATACCAAAGGCGCATGATAAATGAGTATACGTACTTAACGAGGATACTGTATTATATGAGCATGTCGAGGGTTTGGTGCAAAATTGTAACTTATACATATACATGTATACTAACTTACATATTAAACAATGTAGTAACACTAGTTTTGCACCAAACCATTGATGTATTATGTCGTTTAGGGCCCAGTTTCTGTGGATTTACAGTGTAAAATGTTTAGATTTATAGCAGATTTACCAATGTATTGCTAATTTTACACGATAAGCATTATTCCTTTGCTGTATAACAAAGTAGCAAAAACATTTGTTTCAGGTTATTATTAAAGTCATAAGTCTAGGATCAATGTTCTTCCGCAAGAAAATTGAGGTACGATATGTTTTAAAACGTATGATTATTATTATTGACCTATTGGCAGCCCGCACAAAAAGGCGTCTTGACGGACCAGCTTTGTCGGGCCATCTATTGTATTCACTTGTCAGTCTTGCCTTTGCAAACCGCTATCACTATCATCTGGTCTGATAATTGGTCAGTAATAATATAATGCAGCGATATGGCTTTCATATTATAATAAGTATTCAGGCAAGCGATGCGTAAATCATGAAGACCAGGACAGGAGGGCGGGCTGTCGATAGGTCAATTACCTGGAATCTGTTGTATATGTTGTGTCAAAGTGTAAGCTTTTCAAGACTATTTGTTTACAACATTCTTTCTTTGAATATCTCTTCAATTTATATTGGTATGCTAACTAAGAATCTTCTACATTCGTTGCCCCGTCAATTTTACCAGCCGTTTCCCAAAGATAACCAAATAGGCCTCGATGTAGATTCTGTTATGTGACTGTGACTATATTTGTGTACTTATGAATTGCTCAGCAACAATTGAGCAATTGTTTGGAGCGGAAAATGTACATTTGTACAACATTCTTCGGGATTAAATAACATCACAATAAATATGGTGTTGGTGGCTGCAAGAGTGAGCGACACAATTGGAAACTTATACACGTCTATTCGCTAGATACATTTATAAATACGTCGGACAAACCTCGCCTTCCTGACGAGTGTGCGATCTTTGCGAATATTATGGCAAAACGGTTGGCAAAATTCGGCAGCTATTTCGTGTGACAAAAGTCATACTGTCAATAATGCGCGGAGATGATACCACGAGAAAGATTAACTGCTAGAATTCGCACAATGTTCTATTTACAGTTGTGCTGCTAACAACTCGCCAAGTGTCGCTGTTCAGTTAGGGCAAATTGGCATTACCTATTTATTCGAAATAAGAACATGTTGTATAAACTGTACCCGTTGCTTGGCTTTTATTAAGATTTAATGTTTTTTAATACCTACATGTCGTCATTTATGGCTACAAGCCTAGGATAAATACTCTGATAAATAGAAGCAAGGCTTACATTAAACGTAAATAGGTTTCTTATGGGCGAGTATAAATCAATCTGCCGTCATGTATACAACCCCTTATTATTATCCCTCCAAACGAGATGTGGCCATAAAAATTGGCATGTTGTATCGTATTATTATTGTGTTAGTGAAACAATGTTACAGTTTACCTTTTGTCAAATAAAATGCTTAGAGACGAGCATTTAGAACCATGAATTCACCACAAATTAGTAAGTGTTGGCCAACCCTGACATGTGTTTGTCGTGCAGGTGTTTGACGCGGTGATCGTGAGCGTCTCGTTCGTTCTGGACGTCGTGTTTATGGATAGCAAGTGGTACGAGACGGGCAAGGACGCCACCACCATCCTCGTCCTCCTCATGCCATGGCGCGTCGTCCGCATCGTTAACAGTAAGTTCTATGCCTTTACAGAGTACTGTATAATCTGCATGCGCGGCACCTCTAACCAGCGGCTACCTTTCTCGACCAGGAAAAAAATCACCCTCGCACAGTGACTTTGACCAAGAAAAATGAACCTCCGAGGAACAACACCTCTCTGGAGTAACCAAAATCTTATGTAGCCGCATGATGTTGCTCTACAGAGGTTATACAACTTATGCTCTTTTAGGTCGAATATTTGAAACTATAGGGAGAGCTATTCCTTTCATTCTTTCTTTGGCGTGTCCCATTTGTGTCAGGCGTAGGCGTGTGCTCATTGGTTAGTGGCGTCCACATGGTCGCAGGCACTTACCAGTCTTAATTTTCACATTATCCTTAATGTTGTTGTTTTTACTAGTGAAATAGTGTCTTCTTTATTCTTCGCTGCTTAACACTGATATTTTTTTTATTCGTCGCTGCTTTAAGCAATGATCAGGCCATACTTTGGAGATCATTTATTTTTATTTACATTTTTCTTGGAAAACCTAGCCGACCTGAGCCTAACAGGTTCCAAGTAAAATTATTTGTGTCAGTAACCTCCCACTTGAGTCAAAAGAGGTAGGGACACAGGCAATGGAAAAGTTTTCGTTACTTTATCACCAAACAAGTTGCTTGTATGCGGTTGGGCCTGTGGATATGTCAGTGTAATTTAAAAACAGTATATACTTTTATATACAGCAAGTACTTTGATGAAAAACGGATATCAATTAAGAAAAGGCGTAGGGATGTGCCATCTCCCCTCATATTTAGAATTTGGTGTAAACTTATTGCAAACCCGTTAATATCTCACAATATTAAAATAATAATATTTAATCATCAGTGCTAAAAGGTTAAAAGACGACACCCGGGACCGGAAAAGTATTGCCTTTTAATATGTGGCATGCCCCTCTTTCCGGGACATTCACACATGTGTTGTTTGTTGCAGGTTTTTTAATCTCGTTAAACCACAAGCATCACATACAGATTCTAACGTTACGACGGGCAAAGAAACGCGTCGACGTCAAACTCAAAAAGATGCGTCAGCTCATGCTTGAAATAAAGGTAACTTTTTAAACACAAAATATATATTTTAATTTTTGATTTTTTTTATAGTTTTTATTTGTTACAGTTTTAACAAAATAAGCTTTAAGTTTTAACGAATACAGAAAACATAGTTTGGTTTGTTATAATGTTAAAAGTTGCATTTAACTGCGACAGGACATTGTGGAAAGTATGGTAATGTCTATTTACATCAGCAATGCCTAAAAGCTATATACAATGTAAATGTGGTATAATTATGTTAAAAAACATTCACTTAGTTTTGGCATGGTGGTAGAAATAGCATATCCCGAAAGAGAATAAGCACTGATGCATGTCCAAGTTTATATCAAGAAAAACATAAATATTGATAAGTCTGCTTTATAGACATACATTTATTTATATAAAATTATAATATACGCTCGTACATATTTGCATTAAAAAACTATTCACGACGCTAGCGTTTGTCGTTGTATACATGGAAAATCTGTTTTCATTGATCGTATTAATGTAAATGAATATTGAGTTGTTACATGGCGTTTGTTAAAAGATGGAGCTGTCGGAATAATGTGAATTCTTCACAATATTTGTTATGTTTTCTTTCAGCGTGATAATGATTTATTGATTGGACTAGCTAAATTGAAAGGCGCATCGGAGACAGAAATCGTTAACTGCATCTGTAAGTTCATGTTTTATCTGCACGCTAGGCAAACCAACTTGTAGAACCCCACGAGGGCACTGCTAAAATTCACAAGATATTATGTATAAAACAATATAATCTACTTTTTCTTTTTAATGTAACTTGGCAAACGTTTACCATATTTCTTACTGACCCTTAGTCGCTACATAGAATTATCACTTTTTGGATAAAAAGGGAATACCGACCACTGTGCCTCCTAAACTTTTACCAATTAAGTTAAGACCTTTGTAATGAACTATGAAGGATACACATTTGTATTTTTTTATCAAAATATAAACAAGATTTTTTCATTAAAATGTGAAATATATTATGCTTTAACTTTTCAACGGTTGGAAATTCTTTTTAAAGTTACCTGTATTTGCTTAAATTAAATTAAAGGGAAGTAATTTTACACATTATTATCTCCCTTGAATATGAATAGAATGAACAATTTCAATCTTGTTTATAAAATCAAAAAAGAAAAACTCTGAAAAGCGGTCCGGTGGATCGTCTGTAAATGACATTTGTTTCAATAAAATAAAGTTTGTGAAACTTCTACCTAGCTGCAAATATGTGAATCCATTACAAAGGTCTTACCTTAAAAAACCGATCACGGGGCAAGTATACACTCGTGGTCTTATAAAACTGGTCTTTGTTTTGATTTCAAATTATTGAAGAGATAACAAAGAAAATGTAGAAGCTGCCTAATATCTTTTGTATAAAACCTTCACTATGTTGGTCTCCATGTTTGATGATTATTTAACTTGTGGAGCCCCCGGATGGTATAATTTATGAAGTAAAGCGGAGCCAATTCAGGCTTCAACATTATAGTTTGCCTGGCGTGATCTGGATGCTATTTATCAAATGATATAAATCATCTGTTATCACTTTCAACCATAACAACCACACTATTCTCAGTTTCACATTCATTCCGATATAGTTTTCTTCAAGAGAAACCTGATGTTGTTGCTTTGTGCAAATGTGCACATTAAAATTTAGTATGATACATCAAACGTAAAGACAACTAAGAAGAAATGAAATGTTAAATTTATTCCAATGTTTGTGCTACAAATGTAAATACGCGTGTTTTTGATAATTAAGTATGAAACATCAAACGTTTACACAACTCAGAATAAATAAAATATTAACTTAATTCCAGCGTTTGTAACATGTCTGTCTATGTCTGTCTGCTTAATATGAAATCAAAGCAACTAACTTGATACAGGGGCTGGTTTCAGACATGATTCTTAAACTAAATTGTGTTTAGCCAAATTATTATCAATGCTGATTTCTAACAAACGAGTATTTTATGGTGTTGCAAGTACGCACAAAGCTATGTGACAGTACACATATGTTTCTATTGATAGTTTATAATGTGTATATTTTTGTTTTACAAAATTTAATTAGAAAAACTTCAAAATAGCAAGGCATCACTATGACAAACTGAGTACTGCTTACGTCAGTTATTCGAATCTCTGATTATTTTAAGGATTAAATCGAATGTACATGTACACACAGACGGCAAGGGTCGGGGAACGAAGTCGCTGGCGGCCATTACGGGTCTGGCGTCCCTAATGTTCATCAGCACGCTAGGCAAGGACCCACACGGTCCCGGGGACCCTGGTGACGTCAGTGGGGACCACTCGGACGTGTACGGCACCCTCATCCACGAAATACTTAGTGAGGACGATGAAGGCGAGACGGATCCCCTAAGTGACACCTCCGATTCCACCAAGGTATCCTGCTCTTCTGACGTTATTGCTGATTTTAGTTATGCATGCATTGTTCTATAAGGTAGTTGCTGTGTCAAAGGGCTTTATCTGCTAAAAGGGAAGCACGTATAATCTTATTTAGGGGCTATGATCGCGTGACATTGCGCGCACATGGCAGAAAGGTAAACACACCGCTATATTCATGTTTCTCTGTTAATTGGTGATACTTTTTTAAAAAAAGAATTCGCTTATAAAAGGACACAATATCTACGATGTCTACGTTTAAAGATGTTAATTACTCTTTCCATTTTTCTGTAATTTATCTTTAATATTTGACACAAATTTTTAAGTGAGAAATTAAACGCATAATCATTATGAAACAATCAAATCAGAAAAAATGTATTTTGAAAGAAAGCACTGGTTTTACAATGCATACTTGAAAAAGAAAAATGCAAGGGAACTTAAAAGATTGTAAAACAGAGAAAAGGATAAAAGTATTGGTTTGTTTACCTGTCTGCCGCTTCTAAACCCTAACGTGCAGTCACGTGATCCTAGCTCTGTTTTTGGTTTCCCAAACAGGTAGATTTCACCGCTGTACATAATTGCTGCTCATGTAAAACAGTGTTTCTGTTTAAGGAATCCTAAAAGCTTGCAGTTGTTTCCAAACTTGGAGAGACTGCATTTTGTTTTACTAAATTTCAAGAAGGTGCATGCATACATGAACATGTATTGCTAATATTGTTTATAGAAACAATGCATAGCGTCAGGAAAGACAAACATTTTGTACTTTGTAAAACCATGTTTAAAGAAGCTTTGTATGCTATTCTAAAAATGAAATATGTAAATCCCTGTTCACGAAAATGTCATTTTCTGGTTGAGTGCAATTATGAATAAGAAGCCTCCCAGACAATTGAAAAATCAGCTTGGAAATGTCAGTAATGTTTGTGCAATCCACGGAAATAAGTTTCATTTCCTGTTTTATTCAACGAAATCTTGTTAACACGCTTCTGTCTGGCTTTTCATTAGAATATTGGACGTGACATTTTGTGACAATGTGCATACACGTACGTACTTGTATGTTTATTCTGACAAAACTCAATCGCCCTACCGGTACTTGATTTAGCTTAAACAGTAAGCATACAACATCAGCTAATTCATCAACGAACTAGTTCATCTCATTATTGGCGTATTTTATTGTTATTTCCTCAATTGCAACGCGCAAATGACATTTTCAGACCATGTTCCGTCTAGGGCCCGGATGTGATGACGAAGAGGTGAATGTCGTCATGCCAAAACACGCGTCACTTCCCAGACCAAAACACGCGCCACCTTCCAGGCCAAAACACGTACCATTTCCGAGGAAAGACTCGAAGCAGCCAACCATTTCGCGGCGAGTCACGTTTCCCAGACGACATCGCAGCTGCAGTGATGACGATAGACAGGTTTATTACATTAATGACGGATTTGACGTCACAGATGATCTGGACGAGTCGGCACGCGGTGAAGCACGTTCTGCCCGAAGTATG
>Ga0224511_10002213_pt1 | contig 12847 bp, 16 predicted proteins | sample SF_May12_sed_USG_2_FD_169988 | JGI IMG/M metagenome (GOLD analysis project Ga0224511, IMG submission 169988) | Sediment microbial communities from San Francisco Bay, California, United States - SF_May12_sed_USGS_8_1 | ecosystem: Environmental > Aquatic > Marine > Sediment | place: USA...
GATTGATCCAGATACATACTAACAACACTCGTAATTATTTGCTATGGAAGATGTGTCCTGTCAACCACAACTTGTCAGGCTCCAATATTTTGAAAATGCAAATTTTGGCTTCAGTCAGTGGGCCTCATTCAAAGACTGTAAAAACACTAAAATTCTTGTCCTGATTGATGGCAATTTTTGTTGTTCATTGGAAAAAATTTTTATGACTGCAGCTGAAATCTTTTACGCTGTTCTGCTCTCTGCTGTCCTATTATTTCTACTGATAGGACTCAATTGAATGGTTAGTTTATAAAGTAATGCCGTATTGCGCCAAGCTATGAGTCACTTTGGGGTGGCCCGTTGTGGCGCCGAGATGAGCAATGGCATTGCACCGTTGACCATTTAATCATCTTGTCATGACTAAGACAATCTCTTGTGATCATAATGACATATTGCGCCGTTCCTAATCATCCTTCTGCAGAAACATTCATCATGAACACAACAGTGTGCAACCAAACCTACAAGCACTGGCATCTTACAGCCAGGTTCTTGGCCGTTAGATAATACAAAGTGCCCGGTAAAACACAGGACTTTTTAGAGAATTTTTGAGGACTTACCGGCATAAGTTCGTTTCAGACCTGCCTTTATGCCTTGCGGTGGCTCGTTTGTAAACTTGATGCTCATCTGGAGCAGAGTGATAGGAAAGTTGGGGTGCACCTCTGTGGTGATCCATACACGGAAAGATGGATCCATTGTCTCTGTCTCTGTGAGAACGCACTGCAACTCCTGCATATACTCTAGGCCAAGATGACAATTCTGCAGCAGACACCAACCTCCGGTCTACAAAACATGCAAGGTGCGTTAATTGGCTAGGAAAATAACTATACTCAATTGCTCTAATCAATTTTGCTCATCTAGTCTTTTTTCAGTGACACTTTAAGAGCATGAGGGGAATGGACACTGCATTGAATGCTCGTTCTCTAACTACATACAATGGGTTATACAGGGATATGACTCAATTCAGAGATTCAGCAAGTGTTCAGGTTGCAAAATGTTCTGGCTCTCATTCATGTCATCTCGCAGTGCCTAATCAGCACTAGTAGTAGACAAGCATCGGCTTGGCGGTCATTGAGCATTACCGGTGTGGCTTTAGGTAACAATGTGTGGGATTATATATAGAGGATTAAGTGACCAGTCGTTATAAGTCACTGTTGAAATGCGAAGATGAAACTGTATGACAAACAATGAGATGATGCCTGGTAGGGTGCGGGGAGATAAGGCTTTACCTGTATCAGTTGCGTGACCAATCGACGTGCATGTACTTCCTGTCCCTGGCCCATACTGATGGCGCGACATTCTATACCGTGTCGCTTTGCCAATGTCTCTATCTGTACTGTAGGATCCGAGCCCATGGATAACAAGCCAATGAGAGGAGTGCGAGGTTCAGACTCCTGCCAAGTGCTTTCCAGGTCCAATATCACTGCATTAGCGTACCTTCAAGAGTTAATGACGTGCGACAGGGTAGAGAGGGAGGGAGTGTGTTGGGATAAATGCAGGCAGGGCAGTGATTTCATTGAGCAGACAGTACTAGTATTGGAAAATGGAAAATGAAAAGTATGTACAAACTGTGAGTGAATGAAAGGATTGGAGTACTGAGATCATTGACCAAAACGTAGCAGTGAATGACAATTTTATCACATACAAGCTGATTCATGGTTATCACTCACTTGTTACCCAGCGAGTCCGTGATGTATGCGCGGGCCTGAGCGATGGTACGGTCAGGACACCAGCAGCGAATCAGCAGCAGGCGTCGGAATGTATCCAGCGAACTGCTATATCCATCTGGAATTATCTCCTCCTCCGGAGCGTCCTTATCAAACCAGTGCTTCCACTGCTTCTCATTACGCGTCACCTATAGGCAGAACTCATGGGCTCACCATAAATACATCCCTACTTACCTTACCTGCCCGGTACTACTTTATCTGATGGCTTAACCCTCTTGTTTTACCATCATTGTATACGGAACATGGTTTTAAGAAATAGAAACCTACCCAAAGTAACCTTTTCCATGGGGGCTCACCACGGACTGTCCCGGAAACAGGCCTGATTAGTGATTCTAGCCAGGTACATGTCCACATACCCTCTCCATCACCCATTATTCACTGCCCACATTGGTCATGCAGCGAACCATTTCTTTATTTACCCTACCATCTAGCGATGTCTGAACATTACCTGATTGAGCAGGTCTCGGAATTCCTTCAGTCGGCTGCTCAGCTCCACTAGATTCAGCCAAGTCATATCCAGAATCCATTTACATGGCTTAGCATTGACTGTGTTAAGATCCAAGGCGGCTCCTCCTTTCACAAACACCTTAGATCACAATATTTCCAGGTAACACACTACAGGCAATTAAATGCACAGAGCTGGCTACATGGTTCTCAAAAACCATGACACACATCTATAGATGATCTCAGAGTTGAGGTGAATAATAGGGTCTATACTCAAGCAGTGTTATAAAGAACTGCTCAAGTGATATTCCACATACACGAAGTACAATGGAACAATGGTGGACATAAGGCCAATCTGAGGATTTTATGCCGCATATATATCACTGCAGAACTGGTGAGACGCCTCAGCCCGTCAGTCATGCATAGGTTTTCAAACACATCACTAGATAAATGGGTTTGACAAGGGTTGATGGACAGCACCTGGAACTCTTCGTGTTTGATGAGGCCTTTATCCATATCGATTTTAAGAGCTAGCTGGAGAGTGAAGAGGAATTTGTGCGTCTCGTAGAGCCCTCGGCAGCTATACCTGAACACCTCATAGGTCAGATATTCTATGATGTTGCCAATCCGTTTTGCTGCAATCCAGGATTAACCGATAAGTAGTAACCCGAAAACGTGGGAACAGAAATTTGTGGTGCCGCTGTGAGGACACGGCAGCGAGGGGAGGCTGACGAAGTGGGTTTGTTGGACGGGGCAGTGGCAGCGAGAGTCGAGGGTCTGAGGGCGGGGTTGCGTGCGGGACACTGGGGAGGGAGAACGTACCAGGGATTGGAGATTTGGTGGAATGGATCATGCTGACGTCAAACAATCCCAGGAACTGTTTGAGTGAAGTTTGATACATGACATTCACCATGCTCATCTCAGTAATGAGGAAGTAGAGAATACTGCCGCGTGTGGCGACTGGACGATACTCCTCCCGAGCTTTATTAATCATCACCTCCGTATCACCGGCGCTTATCAGCTTTTCAGATACCGATGACGCTGTGGACTTAGTTATGGCCAGAACCTGGGGTACACCCGGTGGATAGGCATTAATTATCTTTCAGTTAGAGGAGAGAGTACAGTTAATAGCATAGGGGTAAATTCCGCGCTTCATCAGTACTCAGGTTTATGACAACGGATCTAATTTAATTGATTAACATTCTTTTCTGTTTCAATTGAAGCGGTTCGGGATGGGTGCCGCGTGCTACCAATTTATATGAGTTATGACATTTCCACACAGTATCACCAGTATAAAATCCCACTGTGACACATTCTTACAACGCATAATCGATTGGTGAGGTATTATGTCTAGTTTTTTTCTTAATTTTCATGGGATAACAAACCCACTGGGCTTGACACTGATGGATGACAGTATTTTCTCGGCCATTGCGGTGGGCTACACGCCAGTTATAGAGAACAGAATCATTGCACAATGTGCGTCTATATGAAGGGATTAGAGGGAAAGGAGAACCTGTATGAGTGACTCGTCCTCTACCAATGAGCCCTTAGTGCTAGTAAGCTTATAAAGCAGATTGTCTTCTAGGTCCTGCATCTTCCTCTTATTACCGGCTACATCCTCCATAAGAGCAATACGATCAGCTTCCAGGTCTGACTATGGACAGGAACAGAGGGAGCTAAGAGTCAACATAATTCAGGGTGGCCTGCATAGAAGTGACTAGTGAGATAAGATAAAATGAGACCTTCTTATACATAGATACCACAGGTCTAGTTCCAGAAGGGTGCATGATGTATCCCAAAGCCAAGGGTACTCCATGGGTGGGCGCTCTCATTTCAGCATTGCAATTCAAAATAGAGACCAGTCATCACTTGGGGCAGTACTACCAACCATACCAAGATATTGATAGTCAGTCCCCAGTCACAAAAACACGGCCCGTAGTTGGGGTAGAGGGTGATGGGGTTGTGGATTACCTTCTCAGTCAGAATCACCCGACCCAGGAGTTGATCTTCTAGTCCGCGCATAGTCACAGTGAAATCAATGATGGCGGTGCGGGCGGAGATCTCTGGGGTGTACGACGGATTTGGTAGCTTGGTCGTTATGTACAGATAGAAGCCTGTAAATTAAGCACACCATGGTACCCAATTATGGTCACATCACAGACACACGCGTGCTATGCAGACCAAGATTCGTGGGGTTAATGACCTAATTACTCACTCATTTTGTCAACTTACCCGTGTCATAGTCACACTCCTTGTCACCGACTTTTACTTTGAGGGTTTTCCCCGACTTAATGAAATTTTTCTCAAGCACGTTATCCAGGGCAGGGTCAAGGTCTTCTCCCACATCTTCAATAAGCAGCGGTCTACCCAGGGCCAAGCTGTCTTCTAAGTGGGAGCGGAAATACTTATGGTTTAGAGACGATACCTATTAAAATACAGAGAAGAGTTCATGCAACGGGAAGCTGTGGCACACAGTGAGGGGGCGCCGGATACACCTGAACGTGGGAGGTAAGCCTAATTATTGCACTTACTTTAAACCGAAAATGAAATTAACGAGAAAACCACAAACCTGCAGGTGCCGGTTTTTCTCTCGATTTTTAACCCATGACTTGCCCTGAGTTTGGGGATCAATAAGGAGAGGAAATCTTGTTGCTCTTGTGCAGATGACGCCATTCTGGATGGAAAGTTCATCGTTCGGCAGCCCTACAAATAATGGATCAGGGTTAAGCGTTGCCATCATACACACATGTATTAGATGATTCAGCCTGAGCTCTTGTACATATGATAAGTCTATTCATGTGATTCCGGTCACAAACTTTCCGCGATCACACGAACAACCCGGCCGCAGTAAAAAAAACTTCAGATAGTTGTGATCGCATCAGAGTTGTCCTCTCTCAACTTTAACTCGTCGGTTACAGCCGAACCATTGTTTGTGATCTGTTATCTCAACATAGTAATCAAGTCCCTTTGTGGTAACCGTAGCATTTTCCTAAACTACCATGCTAACGTCTACTTTCAGTCGCGAAATTCTGTTCGCGTGATTTCGATCGCACTTATGAACAGTTTAGCAGATTTCGCGACCGAAATCCTTTTCATTCGCGAAAAAACCGATCACTCAAATGTATCTATTATTAGCAACTCCACCGATGAATCAATTATTTTTGTAATCAGTTGGTAAGGTCACCGAGGGGTTTTGCTAACCCCTGTTAGGGTGGCATCACCCGCACAGGGAGATGAGGTGTGGCATGAACTCATCACATAGTAGAGAATTCATTGAGAAAAGCATTGCACGGGCTTCAATCAATCTTGTGTGTAGGAGGATCATCAACTGGAAGGGAAGGAGAGAAAAGGACTGAATGCTGTGGAGTCCAACTAAACCCCCATTGCCCCACCCCCTACTATTCCAGATGAGAAGTGAGGACAGCGAATGGCAGCATTTACTTGGATCAGACTAAGCAGCGGTAAAACAGTGTTTATGGTTGGAAATGATATCATAGACTGACCCTGAAGATTCCATTCGCTGATGGTGGCCTGGTCAACCAGAGCACCTGTTACATGCAGCTCAGCTGAGTAGGGAACCTTGCGATCGGATAACTCCTTCTTCCAGTTACCGAGAATCCGAGAGCGGAATTCCTGATTAAACGGACCGGCGTATGAGAGAAATCCAGTCAGCATGAGGGCATCACCGACCAGCCTTTCTGTAAGAACATACACGGCATATACAGATGGGGTGGAATGAGGCCAGAGATGTGGGCTGTGTGTATAGACAAACACTAATTTATTACACAGTTGACAGAATACAATCTGTTCAGAGGTCCAGTGTGGTGGTGGTCCGCCTTCCTGGATGATGCGGCAAACTGATGAAAGGCTAAGCACAGATTAGCTTGTTTTTATGTGAAATGTTTTAGCTACTAGTATTACATTTGGTTGAAAATTCGGGTTGTAAAAACTGTTAAATTCCCCATTTTTTTTATAAAATTCACAGTAGCTGATCCAAGCAAACAAGGCGAAACGTGATGTCTGGGTGTGTCTAAATTGGACTATTTAACCCCAGAAGGCCTGCTAATGCATGGGATAATCCGGGAGTGTCCGGGTTAGAGAGTGATTGCATCACCGAGCTAAGAATAATGAGCAGGATGTGTAGACAGCGTAACCGGGTCTTACCTATTTGAGCTTTAAACTCCTTACTCTGAGCCGTCCAGCGCACTCTCTCACCGCTCAGCCCGGAAATCAGCGCTGAGGCCGCGCTCATCTTTTTCTTACAGGCCTCAGCATCATCCAGCAGAGCCTGCTTCTCCCTACAAGACGACAAACAGTCGATGACTAACCAGGAAAATGTTTATACAAGCATACAAAGTGGTCAGTACACGCGCCATGGGTCAGTATTGCAGGCGAATGGGTAAGAGTGGCAATTCCCACAAGGCCGGGAGGGGCACATATTGGTGTAGGCATGGTTTTTGTTGTTGTAAGTAAAGGTATGGTGTGTAGTGGCTTTGGTATGAAAGTATGGGCAGCGTTGTTACTGCGGTATGGGCAGTGTTGTTATGGATGGTTTGGTATGACTGTATATGGGCAGTGTTGGTGTAGCTGTATGGTATATGGTAATATGGTATATGGTACATGGTATATGGTAATATAGTATATGGTACATGGTATATGGTAATATAGTAATATAGTAATATAGTATATGGTAATATGGTATATGGTACATGGTATATGGTAATATAGTATATGGTACATGGTATATGGTAATATAGTAATATAGTAATATAGTATATGGTAATATAGTGTATGGTATGTGGTATGTGGTATATGGTACATGGTATGTAAGTATTGTTTGTACCTCATTGCATCAGCGTAAATAGCCTGCACTGTGTCCAGCTCTGCTTGTTTCTCATCCAAAGTGGCCTGCGCCATATTCAGCTCCGCTTGGGCAGCCTCCAGTTTTACTGCCTGTATGGCTAGGTTTGCCTTCAGTGGCAACACATCCTTGTTGATTTGATAGAAGAACGACATGGCTTTAGTCCATGACGCCAGACCAGCAACATCGCCAGATACCTAGGGACACAAAAGAGGAACTGACTATGGAATTGTCTGAATTATTTGTATGGCAATGGGCCGCCCAATAAATATATGCAGGCAACTGGGACCTCTGTATGACCTGTGTGTATCAAGAGCATTTCTATGGGCAAGGATGATAAAAGACAAAATGACACTATGCTAGCAGGAGACCCAAACTAAAAAAGCCCAATGGACTTTCCCAACACGTTATTCTATCCTAGACTTTCTCTCCTATGAGAACAGCAGTGAGGCGTTAATACGCTGAAAGATATTGTCCTGACCTTTTTGGCGTTTTCGTAGTTGTAGTCGTCCGCAGCCAGATAGGGTGCGAGCAGCTCAACTATCTCACCATTGATGGAATCTTTCGGGAAGTTGAGCAGCTGGTTCAGGAATGATCCGCCACTCATCAGTTTCAATGACTCGGACCATGAAGGCTTCACACATTTCCTCTCAGGGTCCTAATAAAACCAAACTTTTTTGACGCATCAGAGATTTACGAATCCCTAGTGACATGGGAAACATGTGATATGCGGTGATGATGATCAGCAGCACCTGTGTAACCCTATTAGGAGGAAGGACAGGGACTGGGAGTTTACCACTAACACCTTGTCACTGCCGTCTCAGGCATAATTCATAGGGATAATCCCTCTGAGCCACTGTCCCCAACTTGACTCGGCGTTAATCCCTACCCGCCTAGTCATTAGATACTCAAGCTACCAGATTCCTGGCATCCCCCCCCCAATCTGCTCCATTCGATGTAAACTTGGTTTATACAATTCACAACTGTTTACAACTATCAAAACCAAACAGCATTGGAGAGATTTGTGAATGAAGTTTAAAATTAACAAAAACTCATCTACTTATGGTGACGCGTGGCCAGAGACACAAAATCGAGTCGGGGGCGTTATCAGGGTCACCAGGAATCGTTCCTTACTATGATGACAGTATCTACTCTTCGCTGGAAGAGCAGTAGGCAGCAGTCCATGACTCGCATGATGAGGTGTGGTGGTTTGCCGAGTTTTTTCACGGAGGCAATATGCGCTGGTTTGATAGTGAGCAGCGCGGCCTCGGCCTCCTCGAGCGCTGGTCTCGCTGCCTCTAGTTTCTCCTCGGCAATGGCCTTATCTATGGCGATAGCCTCCACGATCGCCTGCGCCTTATCCTTCACCACCTGGACACCTCCTTTCACCTACACAGTACAGAGCATTGTTGGAGTTACAAATAATAGTGTGCTAACAACAGCGGTGGGGTAGTGAGTTCTAGACACCAGGAAAGCATTGCACAGATATCAACTACCTCATATCTCCTTTATAGATTGCAATTGGTTCTCATCTAATTAGATAGAAAACCACACACCACATAACGCATAGATTGTGTACCATGGTTTCATTGTGCTGATGAGTTATAGCTGATAACTAATAGCTGATGAGCTATTTTGAACATGCATGGCGCAAAAGACCAAATGTGGCCAGATAAACACTGATGTTACTTAAATTTAAACTCATGACCCTCTGTGACAACACTACCTAATGTAACGAGCGAGATGGATGAGCTAGAAGGCAACGAGTGATGCGAGTCCAAACGTCAGAACTCGTCATCATAGCATGATAAAAATATCACTGCAAAACAGCATCCGTAGGCTACCTCTGGTCCCGTACAGACCCCGGGAGATTATGTAAAAGGTGTTCTGACCTTCTCGGCAGCATGTGTGCTGATGGCAACCTCAGCCAGTACCATGTCCGCCTTGGCATTGGCCACCTCAAGCTCCTTCTCTTTTATGACAAGCTCCCTACTCAGCTCATCAACGGCCTCGGTCGCTTCCACCAGCTTCGTCAGGCCTGTCTCCATCCTGCACAGGTGAAACACATGAATTCTTATGATATTCAAAGTCTCACCAATCAGATCGGCTAATGTTCACAGCCATGAAAAAATAGTTGGAAAAACAGTCACAAAACGGCCACAAAGCAGTCACACAACAGGTAAGCAACAGCCAACCAAGCCAAACAATTCACTGCCTCACAACAGCCACAAAACAGCCAGACAACGGTCACACAGAGTTATGCTACAGAGTTCAAGTCACATGGCTGCTGCAGTATATAGGCCTGGATCGCATCGACCAACCAACCCACATGGAGGTATGCAGTGAAGTGTTGGCTACACGGGTGCCATATATTCGAATGGCTGTAGAATCGGATGGTTATCTGATTGATACAGGTAAGATTCCAACACCGGGAAACTATCAATTTACCTGTTGGCCAGGTTTAGCAGGACTTCTCTCTTCTTTTGATAGATTGCCTTGTAGCCATCAATGAATGATAGGTATGATTTTGGAGTGACATGAGTCTGACGGCGGAACCTCTAAAATAACCAAAACTGGGATAGTTCAGTGGGAAAAGCGCGTTAGAAGAGAAAACCTCATTGCAGTGTCAACTACTCCAAGCAGTCAAAGAGATTATACAGTGAGACCCTCAGAGATCTACTACAGACAGGATAGCCCAGTGGCTATAGTGCTTAGCTCACGCTAAAAAGAAGCTAAATTAACAAAAGCTAGATTATATTTTGATGATGATATTTAGTCCCTTTGAATAGACGACAATCACGACAGTTATAGCCATCGTGGCAGCGTTCACCTGGAAGTAGTCACTGCATGTGGTGGCGATCCCATCATGCACCGAGCCCATCATTACTATGAGCTCGCGTTTGCATTCCGATGAGGCGGTGATGTTCTCACTGGATAGGAAGTGGTTTGATACGGCGATGAGTGCATCACGGGGCCACCTGTGAAGGAAGAACAGTATGGGCCATCAATGCCTTGTTTCAATGGGGCAACCATGAATGGTCAGCTAGTTGTCAATGGTTAGACGATTCCACGCTTTGTGAGTTTGTTCCCAGACTTTTATCATATGTAACACATGGTCCATCTGAATAAGCTTTCACTCAAGACCTAGATACAGAACTATCCATGATGCTGGTAGATACTTTGACTGACCTTTCAAACCAGTCCATGGTGCAGCCTGATATAAGTCCGGGGAACTTGAGGCTGCGATTCCTGAACTTCTGCCCCACGGGACTGAAGCAGAGCACAGTATGCAGGTTGTTACGAGCACGACTGATGAAGTAGTCATACAGGTTCTCCTGAGTCGGCACACGACGGGGAAATTCCTTCTTCATAGATCCAATCAGGTCATTACACATCTCATCCATCTACGTAAGATAAAACCATATTAAATATCCTGTAAATTTCAAAACAGCAAAAAGCGTTCGTTTTATCCTAATGATGCTGCTGTGTGGTCTGAAGTGCTGTGCAAACAGGTGGGAGTGCCACAGCGAACCTTGAGTGGCCCCAGGTTTTGGCTGGCATTTATAAACTCGTCCAAGACCACGGTCAGTCAAACAACGTACGCAGTTGTATACTCTGGGCACAGGTTCGTGACGCACGATTGGGTTGAATACGGCCTTGGTGCGAAAAGAAATTTTTTGAAAATGGAAAAGGTCCTCCCGGTGACTCAACATCGCAGCAAACAGGCACAAGATAAAACCATTTTAATAAAGGATCGAGATGACCTAGTCATTAATGCGCAAGCAAAATTTCTCGGAGTCGCGATAGACTCAAAGCTGTCGTTTACACCTCATGTGAACAATGTTATTAAGACAGCTAGCAAATGGCTGTACAGTATAGTACAAATGAAAAAAGGGCGGTGAGAATGTAGAGTTTTGATTTTTTTCATCAATCAGCTGCCAAGTCCATTTTAGTTTATGCTATTGCTTCCTTGTTCTATTTTCTGAGCAAACTTTCTGAGCAAACACCAGTTAAACCTGCTAGAGTCGATACAATCAAAGTGAACCAGAATTACCCTATCTGACCTATCTGATGGGGTCTCTCTCATACCTCATCCCGAGTGAATAGATTGGACACTTCGCCCGAGCTCAGCACATTATTCAGATATTCCAGGAAGCTCTCCTCCTTGATATCATTATCGGTGAAGATGAAGGTGACGCCGCGACCCTCATGACCAGCTGTTCTGTACAGATACTTCAGGTCTTCCAGCAGGTTTCCCACATTATATGACCTGCAGATGCAGCACAGGAAGAAATAACTGAATAGTCGTTAAACCTTGACAAAATTTGAAAACATAACAAGACAACAACTACATCATATATTTTTTCACTGACTGTGTAGATAGCAGCCTATTCTGGGGAAATGAGATATTTTAGAAGATTTGTACCAAGACCTGGTAATAGCAGGAGGTATCTGGAGGCCGAGTGTTGGAGCAGCATACAATTAGCACATACACAAATATCCGGCTTGTCCTAGCTTGTACTGGCCTAAATACCTACTCAGGGTCTCCTACCCGAACACACCTGGTGAGGGATATCTGGAAGTTCTTGTAACCGGCGATGAAGGATGCCAGCTTGGTCAGTGACTGTTTGCCGCTGCCTCCCACGCCCACCAGCAGGGCGCTACCTCGAGGAGTGCGAATTATTCGGGATATCTTCACCAAGTGAATCATGGCATCACGGAAAAACACCAGATCCATGGCACCCCCTCGTACCTAACAACAGATAGCAGGCTATTTTCAGTTAAATCACTTGGTAGGCGTGGTAACACTGAAGGCGCATTATAAATTAATACCCTGGCCACTCACTTTCGCTGCTGTTATCACCTTCAGTAATGTCTGGATGCCAGGATGAAGTGGACACTGGTAGGAGGCCCACCCACATATGGAGCATGGGGCGCAAGCAGAAAAGAAGATTCTTGAAGCTTGGGAAATCTTGACTCAGTATCTCCGCACCACTCCTGACATTTTTCAGGAGTTAAAAACAAGAACCTCTTGGAGCAGTCCCCGTTCCTTTACCTGTTCATTATAATGGCCCATAAAGTAAGTAAGGCGATCTCTCAGTATCTCCCAGCTTGGGATCGGCTCATAAACATGAGGCACCTCTAGGTCAAGGTCGTCAACAGGTTCGTCACCAGTCGGCTCTTCGGCGTCGCGCAAAAAGTCAACAAAATACTGCTCCTTAGTGAGCGCGATAGTGGCCTCTTCACCGAGATGCTCCCGGCAAACATTACTCAGTACGTCCTCAAACCAATGCTTATCCTGCAAAGAACAAAAGGTCAAATTACACAATGCCAATTGACAAGACTGGATGCCAGGCAAAGGTTTGCGAGAAAAGATGCTCAATGCATCAGGATTGGAGAAGTTTTTTTTGTTATCAAATATTTTGATACGGATCCACTGACTTTTTGCGTACCAGTTACAAATACCTGATACTCTCGGAGAAAGGAATGAATTGATCTCCGATGCTCGATACACGTTACACATTCGGGGATGTGGCGTAAAAACACCAAACTTACCAAGTAAAGAATAAAAAAATTTTATTAAGTGGATCTTATTTTAATTATTTGGGAGTCTTTTTCCTTAAATTTAATGTAAAAAGAAAAAAATTATAGTTTTTGCAACCAATTACGCTAATTAGGATGCTCAGATTTAATAGGTTGCACTGTTTTTGCACTACTGATTATTGAGGTCAAGGCCTAGTTGACCAAACTCGCCAAAACCAGGGTGTGGATGAAAGTT
>Ga0224511_10002214_pt1 | contig 12846 bp, 9 predicted proteins | sample SF_May12_sed_USG_2_FD_169988 | JGI IMG/M metagenome (GOLD analysis project Ga0224511, IMG submission 169988) | Sediment microbial communities from San Francisco Bay, California, United States - SF_May12_sed_USGS_8_1 | ecosystem: Environmental > Aquatic > Marine > Sediment | place: USA...
GACTACAGCAGGTAAAAAGCATGTTCTTTCTTATAATAAAGGTGTTCAAGCATTTCAATATATGGTTAGTGTTTTGCTCACAACGATGGTCAGTCCACCTCATTTAAATTCAACGATGAACAATACTGATCGATACTCGCTCTCCCTTTGCAGCGACCGCCCGCTTTCAAAAATGAATATGACGTAACGTTTCTAATGACGTCGAACACAAATGATACACGTGTTTGCACGTAAATTTGTTTGTCTATATTTGGTGATTTTGCATTTTAACTAAATTTTAATAAACTAGTATGTTATAATAATTTTAAAGCTATTATACTTTTTTCCTTTAATGTTGAGTTGTGTGATTTTACAGACATCAGGCTTGTCGACGGAAACTCAAATAGTTCTGGGCGCGTTGAAATACTTTACAACGGCGCATGGGGACCTATTATTGGACCTAACTTCTCTATAGAAGAGTCTGTTGTGATATGCAGGATGCTTGGTTATTATAGCGGAGAAAAAAAGGATTGTGACACGTTATGGTACTGCCTTATTATAATTAGCGCGTAGCTATTTAGAAACGATAAACTTTTTAGCATCGCATTATAGTCAACAGATGGGTACGTTAACGACATTGCCAGTAATTTGTTTCGAAATATATCCTCTCGTTGACGTTCAAAGTTACGCTTTCTGGCATTAGTCTCTTTAAGTCGTTAGACTATACTAAACTATATATAACCAATTATTAGTAAACTTCATTACCAAACTGAAGTACATTTCAACTGTCGTTATGCACCTTAATCAAAAGTTAAGACATTCTGCTCATTTAATGACTGTTGTTATTTAATATATACATTTAGAAGAAAAATATTCATGTAAGGTTGTAAAGTTTGCATTTAACTATTAATATGTGTCCTCATAGAAATGCGACTAAGTCATTATTTGTAGATTTACAAACAAGCCTTGTCTCTTCAATTTATATTCAGAAATAGAACACATTTATGATGCCATATCTTATTTTACAGAATAGCACCATTTCCGGGACAAATATATGGACAAGGGAATGCAACGGGCCTCTTCAAACAACTTTCATGTAATGGAAACGAGAGCAACATATTTGACTGTAACATGACTACCGTTGAAAACGATGTGTGCTCCTCAGGAAATGGCGTAGACTGCTCAAGAGGTACATGTCCAGATGCACATACTTGTAAGATACACATATACAGTTAGTATGTTGCAACACCTATGTGAAAAAATTCTGCATGTTACCGAAACACTATTTGCTTGACCCAATTTCATTACTTGACTGTTCAGCGTCATAATCGTAGTTAATGGTTACGCGTATTTAATCAAATGTATGCCCAGTCCACAGTCTCAAAACCACTAAATGAAATAGATCGGTGTTGTGTTTTGAGAATGAAACTAGTGTTATAACGGCCCCTTATAAGTAAACACAAACTCTCGTTTTACTAGCGGATCCACTGGCGATCCCCACCCCCTAACGGCCGCAGACCTATGACTTTTTGTCACAAACACCAAATTTTCTCAATTTATTGTTTTCGCTCGCCATTTATTTTCAACCTAATTAAAATAGACATGTGGCTATAACATGCTTAAACTTACTTATATTTCAAACGTCAACACTCTAAGTGATTTTTACCGATCCCCACCACCTGACAAATTCCACGGCCCTCGTAAGGTCAAATCCTGGATCCGCTTCTGCGTTTGTACACTCACCATTACAAGTAATGACACATACATTTATAACAACTGTCAGAATGTGGTGGATCCTACAGCGGCATGTCAGGGGAGATAACATCGTGGAATTACCCCAGCCATTACATCGACTTCCTGAGATGTGTATACCATATAGAGGTAACAACGGGTTTTAAGTTTGCGTGCATAATGAGGACCTTGCTTTGGGGCCTTGTTGTGACCATTTATCCATCGGAAACGTCAGCATGTATGTCTCACAATAGTTTTAAAAAATACACATAAATCATCAAGCGTCTCGCCCCAAATTAATCTGCTGACTGCCCCGTATTTTCCCGTATTGGGCAGCAAAACACCCTGTATCTTATAATCTCATACCAAATTAAGTATCTCATATCAAAGAATTTGTAATTAGCTTTTACTACAGCAAATGGTAAAAATATAAATAACACACATGTGTATCGTTTGGCTCCGAATTCATCCTTGTATTTTTTAATGCAGTGTAAGTTTGGCAAATGAATATTGCTTTCCTGGAAATCGCGTTGATGCCATCTTTACCAGCGACGGTTCAGGGACGAATAGGGGCTTTAACATAACGTTCAATGCATCCACTTCAACAACAACAGGTAGGTATAACACTCGCGTTGCTAATGGTGCAGTCACACGCAGATGTACGTTAAGAGTTAGTTAGACGGAAGTTTACATGTTTACTTTACAAGAACGTTGTCACACGTCAGTGTAAGCTTTTATACGCAGATGCTTAATTTGGGTATGTTCAAACTATTTCAGCGTATACGAACGTATAACTTATAGATAACACATATGCGTAGATTAAAGATTACGCTTTCTTTATATCTTATACTGATTACTGTGAAACGGCATAATAAGTCTTCCATTAGAAACATAAGACTCGACCAAAACACGAGTAGTCACAGATCAATGGTTGACACATTTTCTACGTATCTACATACCCATCTATTATATCATCCTTCGTTGTTTTGTAGTACCTGGATTGACCATCAAGGACGCCGTCCAGGTGTCGTGCAATGATTCAGGCTGGGATATACACGTGGACCTGACGCGGTTGGGTCAAGCGTCGCCCGGGGCTCGCGCATCTGACATCTTTCTTGGGGAGAATGCCTGCACAGGCACAGAACGCCAAGGCGTGCTTTACTTTCAGCAGGGTTTGGATGAGTGTCTCACTACAAAATCGGTATCGGATTTTACTGTTCACTGTTTTTAATTTACAAAACCAATTATCATTGTTCAAACGCAAAACAAAGAGACATGGACAAGTCTGATAACGTTAAATATAATGTGTGCGTTAGTCGTATTGATATATATAATTTAGGGTACGTGTTCCATGATTATGCTGTATATTTTTCGGTACAGTCGTTGTGTTTTGGCCAATGACAATCGTTGTAAGCCAAACGTATTAACATTCGCTAAAACGTATTTTTAAAAGCTTCCCGATTTATTTAAGAATAAATTACCAGGTAAGAGTTACATGACCATTTGTGGTTTACAGGTTGGTCGTGATTTCGATCATTATTCCAACCAGCTTGTGTACGCCGAACGCGACCCTGTCTTCTCCTTCATCATCCGCCACTACAACTGGACGGTCGGAGTCGAGTGTGATGTTCAGAAGAACAAAACATCTCCAGGTGATGAAACATGAACTAGGTTTAACTCATTCAAGCTCCAATGTTCATGTGTTATATCCAATGAAGTTAAACTGTGTGTAGGCACGTTTGGCTGTTTTAACAAAACACCGGCGTTCTTTAAAGGCGTTATGTTAGATATCGCAATATGCATACACTCATACCATGATAATAACAATATGTTACCATTTCCCCTTTTAAAATAAATTTGTATAAATAGGTTCATTATTAGCTCACCTGAGCACGAAGTGCTCATGGTGAACTATTTTTTTCAGTAGTTGTCCGTCGTCGTGCGTCGTCCGTCAACATTTAATGTTTACACTCTAGAGACCACATTTGTAATACGATTTTTTAAACGTTGGTCAGAATGTTTGTTTTGACAATATCTAGGCCAGGTTTGAATATGGGTTATGTCAGGTCAAAAACTAGGTCACCAGGTCAAATCTTAGGAAATTCTTGTTTACACTCTAGAGGCCACATTGGCGATCCGATTTTGATGAAACTTAATCAGAATGTTTGTCTTAGCAATATCTAGGCCAAGTTCGAATATGGGTCATGCTAGATTAACAAGTAGGTCACCAGGTCAAATCTTAGAAAATTCTTGTTAACACTCTAAAGGCCACATTTGTGACCGTATGTTTATGAAACTTGGTCAGAGTGTTTGTCTTGACAGTGTCTAGGCCAAGTTCAAATATGAGTCATGAAGGGTAAACAAACTAGGTCAAATCTTAGACAATTATTGTGTATACTAGAAAAGCTAATACCTTCAAATATGGACAACTTGTACAACTTAGTTGGTGGAATTGAACATTGACATTTTATAACATTAAACTACTTTTACATTTTAAAGCTTTAGCCTTCAGATTTAGACCTCCCACGTGTCGCCTGTTGTACATAAAACGATGAAAAAGGGAACTCTTAAAAATCTTCTGTCTTAGGTGAGCGTTCCAGAGCCCTCCGGGCCCTCTTGTAAATCATTACCATAATCGTTGCCGCCTTGAGGCATGTGATGTTAGCACGCATGTGTACATGAATGCCGTATACCATTATAACTAGGTCACACCCATTATATGTTGTACGTGTAAACATAGGACACACGACCACTCCTGTTCCTGGTACCTACAACTACACCATCAACATAGCCTTCTATCTCGATCCAAACTTCCTGGGGTCGGTTTCCGGAAGCCCTCTCCACGTTCCGGCCGGGACAGACGTCTACGTGAAGGTGTTCACGACCACGGACGACTGGACGGTAAAGATGCGCCTACACAGTTGCTTCGCCACCCCGGCCACATCCGGGGATCAGAACCTCACGTACTTCCTGATCAGAGACGGGTTAGAGTTTATACTGAGACAACGTTCTTCAATTTTTTTTACATAATGTATACAAAGTATTCAATACTAATACATATTGTAGATATAAAATTATTGTTTATAATGAATATGACGCTTTGATGTAAACAAAACGGTATTTAAAGACACGTGCCTTTGAATACCCTATCAACTATTGATCTAGACCAAAACAGTATTAAGAGCGTAATATATAAATTTTGTAATTGCAACTTTTAGCTGCGAGGTGGATCCTAACACGCACATCATCTCCCAGACGACGCACGAGACAAGGTTCGTATTCCAGGACTTCGAGTACACGTCCGATCACTCGGGCATTAACGTCAAATGCACCGCCTCGTTCTGTGGTGTTAATGACCACTCCTCCAAGTGTTCTCAAACATGTCATCATGTAGCAAGGCGTGCCAATGACGATATGGACTATCAGGATTATTTTGTAATTGATGATAAGGGAAAGGGGCATAATACGTAAACTCTTTCTGTGTTGCAACTTGCATGTGAAGTGCAACTTGTGTATATTAATTATGCATTGCGTATTTTGATGGTTTTGGTTTTGAAGTTGATGAAGGATTTATTTGTTATTTACCTTTTGTATAATATACACGCTTTTTAATTGTTTCCCTAAATGCTTAATTGTAGAAGTGCGTTTTTGTATTCAATAAAAAGTAATTAAGATATTTAAAGAATTAATTGGACATTTGCCACCTAAAAATGCATAACGGAGCAATGTACAAACAATGTACTTACCTTTTAATGTTTTGCTTTAAGTATTCGATTCAAAGTTTTGGCTATGTCAATATATGTTCCCATGCAGTCTTTACTTCCTTTATTATTTCTAAGTTGAAATTAAAAGGTTATCAACAGTAGAGCGCTGAACTATTTTCCAAGGGTCAGTGATGCGAGTTCTGTTACACCCCATTACGGCAGCGTCGTAAAACGCTTACGTATATCATATAGACCCCAGTGTCACTATCCCTTCAATAACTTTTTGATGCCTGTACTGACAGACAAAAGTAGACCAGCAACAGGTGTCTAAATCTTACGGCAAGGTGGTTATCGCAAATACAATTCAAACAATACAAGAAAATGTACTTACTTTACTGAAAAAGTTGTCAACGTTCTCTAAAAAAACGTTTGACTCCAGAGCAAGCACTTATTGTTCTACGCATGACAAAACTTTGTAGGACGGACGCACACACGGTCGGGAGAACAAAAGAAATCTTTACGCCCCCTCTTCTTCAAGTGACTGGGTACGGTGGCAAATCAAACAATTTGATACAACAAATGACACCTGATTTCCCCCAAAAATAATCATCATTAATCTGACTTGCCTTGCATGTTTGCGTTATGAAACATAAAAATAAAGTAATACGGTACAACTTTATTGTGTTAATGTTTTGCTTAAAACATTTCACTTAGGTCTTATGTTCTCTGTACCTCTGTGTTTCTAAAGTTTTAGGAAGATTACACAAAAAAAAACTTCCTGCACTATGTCTCAATTATATTATACTAAACTAAACAAAGAACCCAATATGTTGTTTTTGTACACCTTGTTTAATTTATGTAACTGCCACTCAATGGCAACAGTGTTTAACTTTCAATTCGATGTTTACATGATAATGTCGTCCAACGAGTTTATCAATTGGTCACCTAAATTTTTGTGTGAGTGCTTAAGTAATGAACAAACTGTTTAGCACTATTGTATTGATATCAGAATCATTTAATGTAAAGATAATGCTAAATATGGCAAGTATAGATACTGAAGCATAATCGAGTTTGGCATATCGCATCGAGACGTCGCTCATGCATTGAATTTTTTTATTTCGCAATAAACAGATAACGGAAAATATATTCACATGCAGAAAGGTAGGTGAACAATAATAACTTAAACATCATTGTTTTTTAGCGGAGCTGTCTAAAATTGATTTTGACCTAAATTTGCAGAAGCTTAGACCAATGCAATGCTGCGCCAAAACATAAATATTCAGCGGGAAAACTAGCATTTTATTGGTCGATATGTTGTAGCGCAATGAAAATAAGGCAGTGCAATAAATATTGTTATGAGCTATGCTCTTCCAATCTGCAGCATTAGAAAGATCTATTTGAAATAATTAAGAAAGGCAAAACTGCATTTTATGATGTTCAAGTATGAAACTTAACATTAAACGCGATAGTTATAAACCGCCCATTGTTAAAATGCCACGAAACGTTCGCATAACAACAAGAAATTAATCTAGTAAACTTAAACGACTGGCCTAAAATAGGTTGGAATCTTGTGGGCTTCACATTTCACAACATCCAGAGTCCAATTCGAGTGGGATCTATGCATCTCTTGACTCCAGGTGGTGAGGTGGTTTCACCTCTGGTGTTAATTGGTACCGTTTAATTAACTTCATGTAAACTTGTACGAATCGGATTAGAAATAAATCCAAATGTCCTTTACAAACTCCGCTGATTGTCTTTTTAAAAGACATTTCTTGTTTTAATTAATCCTTTTTTATAAACGTCAACGCCTGATTGTCGTTTTCATGTACTTTTGACGTCACGGCGTTGACAGTTTAAAATGTAAGTGAACTAACGCGACCAGTACTCAGACAGCCGCAATAAGCATAGAAAACAACGGTGTTCACATAAGCCCACAGACTGTGATAAACCGGCTGCGGGTACATAATATCCGCCCATGTCGACCAAATGTAGGTATGAACATCTCTTCAATTTATATTATAGTTTTAACGCGACATCCTTGTCAAGCCCTGCTACATTGGTATCATGACCACAGCACACAATGAACAGGCCCGCGCGATGTTTCGCTCCGATAGAGCCCAAAATGGGATGAACATAGACGACGTGCTTGCTATCGTCTTTTAAAGCCCCAAATGCTGCAACACCTGGAGGATATTCTTCATAAAGAGTGGCATGCGTTGCCAATTGTTACAGTCAAAACGTTTATGTATTCAACACCGTTGTGATCCCGTTATTGTTAATTAGAGTGGACATACACACCTACTTCCCATTGTGTGATATTTTATATTTTGCACCCCTGTGGTAGTAATCTGTCTTGAAAAGCAGCAATTAATTAATTGAATGTGAAACAGGTTTAGAGATATTGTTGGGAAACGATTCATTCGATAGGTTATTCATTTATATTGTTGTTACGACCTGTTAAGTTTGAGAAATAAATTGATCAATTAGATGGTGCCTTCATTGTTTGGTTCAGTATAGATAATAATTATGGGCCAGTGTCAGCTATAACAGCTAGCATGATTGTACATATTGTCGTTGACCAGCAAATTAAAGAAAGGTGAACTGTAAAACAAAAGATAGTAGCAATATATTGAAGAGATAAAATGTTGGAACCATTGTGGACAGGTCAGGTTTAAGGGCACCATGACAAACAGACCGTACACAATCAAACACTTAGAGCAGCACGAAACACGAAAAAAACACAAGAAGTAGCAGATATTCAGAATAAACTACATTTTTTCTGTTACAATTTTTCTATTTGTATTTATATTTTATACTTATTAAAATGATTTCTCAAAAAATGTTGAATTACCGCCTTCGTACAGTCAATGACTTGCACTGGGAGTTGAAATCATTGATGCATTTTAAGCCATGTTATTAGATTAGAAATAAATTATGTACTACACTTATTAAAAAGGCGGATTATTAACGTAACATATATAAGTGACCCATATATGAATTAATCTTTAAAACACGCTTTGAACCCATCTAAATTAAAATTTATCAGGCCCGGTTATTATTATCATATCTTGGTTATTTTCATTGGTTATAAACTAAACCTACGCAAGCGATAGTCAAACGATACTTCCTGAATTAAAATCATATTCACTTTGGGGATTGTTACAAATGGTTCGGTTTTTTGTATTCGTTTTGTTGGGTGCTGCCGGGTGCCTTCAACCCGCTTCTGCTGGTAAGTGATATACCGTGATATTAATATTTTCCCCTGCATATAGCAAACATGTGTATACTTTCTTAAACTCATAATTTTGAAAAGCAGATTATATAGTCACACTACAGTTGATGGCATCATTCCAATACGCACAAATCTAGATCTGTTCGCTCCTTGTGTTGTTCTTCAACTTCTATCTGATGGTCACCACTCTTCATGTCTACAGATGTGAAGTATTTAGCTCCATAAAGACAAATGAATATTTCTTCCATTCTTGATAGAGCAAAGCTGCCCTTTATGGTAAGATTATTCGGCTGACGGTGGTCCACACACATTCTAAGTGTGCCATTTTATTTCCTTACCAGTACGACGTTTAATGTGTAAGGTGGCTTCGATGGTCTGATGACTCCTGCGGATAGAAGATCTTCAATATGGCATCTTATTTCATCTATCATTGTTGAGGGTATACTTCTGTGTCTTTGCTTGAAAGAAATATCAGTAATGAGATCGATTCTGTGTTTGATTATATTGCAGATGCCTATGCCTGTGTCTGAAATTGAGAAAATATTCTAATGCTGCATGAGTATATCTGTCAGTCACTGCTTCAGCTCCTGGTCAAGAATGTTCGCGTCATCTACGTTGAAGTTCCTAACTGTTTCTTTTCTCTTCTGATCTTCTGCAAGCTTCTCATAGACTTCATCAGCCATGGTCACTGGTTGTAGTTCGCAGATAATTGCTCTTGGAGTGATGCCAATGGGACTAGTAGTAAGGTTGGGCAATGTGATCCTCACTGGTCGATGTCCCTTTTGGAGTCATACCTTACTAGAGCAGGTGAAATATCCTATGTGGCAGGTATGGTGAGGTCAGTAGTTTCATGCACAATTGCGAATGTCGGAGGATGATGTAGCTCCTTATCTGTGAACCCTATGGTGTCCTTGGATAGGTTGGGTTTCAGAACTATCTTATCAGCTGATTCTTGTGTTTCTTGAGTTCACGTTCCCTGACAGTGATGGCTCGGAATGCCTGATACCACGGGATGTAGATTGGCTCTCTGTAGGAATCTGTCACCATGCTTCGCTTTTCACTCTTTCATCAGTTCTTGTAGAATATTGGTGCCAATGATCACTGGTGTTTTAGCCGAGTGTCAGGTGTCAGGTGTCACAAGTAGTAAACATGGTAGAGGTGTCGAATTCGGTAATCCTTGCTGAAAGGTCATCTTTATCTCTATATATCCTAAATAGGGTAATGACTTCCCATCAGCACATTCTATTTTCAGAATATCTCCCACAGGCTTCAACGGTGTCTTGGTGTGGTGCTAATTGTAGAGTGTCTCACTCATTATACTCACCACACTGTATGTGTCCAGCAAAGCTCTGGCTGGTTGCCCATTCAACAAAATCCTTACCTCTGTTGGTTCTCCTACAAGTATGGGATATTTCTGTTATACTTCAGTGCCTCCTTCCGATCCCATAATTGGAGCACTTATACGTTTAGGCAATCCTTTATCAGATGACCCTTGTTCTTGCAAACAGTAGGAGCAAACAACGTGTTGCATGAGGGTCGGGCAGTTATGCTGTATATGTCCAGCTTCATCGCAGAAAAAAACATATGGCCTCTCTTGGAGTGAAGCAGCTCTGTCTTCCTCCAAACCTCTCTACTCTGAAATCTTCCTCTGAATCCTCCTCTGTATCCGTAAAGAGGTCGCTCTTCATGTGCACTTTCTGTCGTCCTATTCTCTACGGCGTCAATCCGATCATTCAGTTTCTGCAAGAGTGTCAGCTCAGGATATGTATCCTTCTTCTCGGCTACAACGGGCTTGCAAAGTTTAGCTTCGCTGGCTGATGTTGCTGCTGCTGGTTGCTCTGACTCAAGACGTCGCAGTTCCCGCTTGAAGTCATCATATGAGGCTGTCTTGTCACACTGGTAGATGGACATCTGCTTGAGGTTTCTTTTCAATCCTGCATGACGTACCTGCTTTGCTTCAACAATGTGTCCTTGTCTGAGTCACGTAGACCTTCGTGACCTTCTTATTTCCATCATGATCTGTTCTGTGGTAAACATGCCATCCCGTAGATGCTCAAGAACTTCCGATCTGTAGGTATCCCAGTTAACTGTTCCCTTGATTTCCTCATAAAAAATCGATATCTAGGGATAATGAAAACTTCTGGGTTCACCATGTGTGGGGGCTGGACTCGGCGGTACCTCTTCGTGTTCCTGCTTGACTCCACCAAGCAAATGTAAAATTCGTGACATGTCATCCTGTGATCCTGGGTTCAATCCAAGTGTCCACAGGGCTTTAAGTAACAATTCATCCGGTGTTACCTGACCACATACTGCTCCGCGTTCTTCATCCATAATTTATCCGGATCAAAATAATACATTTACACGAATCTGCTAGAAATGTCAACAACAAAATAATCACAACAGACTCAAGTAAATGCAATATGATGAACACCCATTAAATAAAACAAGTTCAAGAAATGCACTGATATTAAAAATATCATAGTAACAAATAGCACACCAAACTTTAAAATGAAATAAATAAAGAGTCAAAGTTGAAATCTAGAAATCAGTTAAGCGGGTGCGCCCCCCACCCCCCCCGGCGCCGCTAGTGAAATACAAAACCGAAACGCAGAATGAAGCATCAAAGCTCATTGCAACTAATTACCTTTAGCAAGACTGCAGACAACTGCTACAAAACTAGATAAATATGAACTCTAGACTTTTTTCAACAACTTTTTGCGAGCAACAGAAAAATGCGGGATATTTTCTAAAACTTACGGACACAAAGAAAATATAAACGAAAAGGCCAACGGGAACTAATAGATATATTTAAGTTTACGTAAGCGCAAAACCAGAGCTGGTACCAAGTACCACGTGACGTCCTCAGTTTTGAAGGTTAGGGTTTCTTAAATCATTACCGACTTTATTCTATTGTAAAACCACAATGTTTGACACCATTGTTCAATATGACCAAGGCATTTTCTGATAAAACACTATAAATGGGTAATAAGAAAGTTTCCTAATCTCTAAGATTTGCAAGTTTAAAAAGCACACTAGATGGGAACATTTAGCGCCCGCCCTCGCTAGGGTTTGGAATAATTTGACCTGACCGATCTAGATACGAACTGCGCAAGTGCGGAAACAGCAACTGTTGTGGCGCGTGACTTTGTTGAATAAAATATCCTTTCTATATTTAGCGGCTACTGCGTTAGTAACGCAGTAGATTATGCAAAACAAAAACGTTTCAACAACGATTCTGTCAACTTTCTCACTAAAATTAATGGGTCAGTAATAATGGATTAGTCCATTGAGCAAAACAAGACCATTATTTACCTTTAATTGTAATATTTTTTTCGTTTCTAATGATTTGAGCATCTGGAGGACAGCCGCTTTAAAGGATAATGATTTTGTTACTTTATATAGTAACATTCGTATTAAAATACGATTACCCTTTGCCTACCAAGCGAGCGGGGCATGCTATTGCACTCTAACCGGGTGCAGATTGCACTATCTCAGTGTCACTTCTGGCCACCAGACGGTGCGTGGTGGGTTGAAGTCATACTGATTTTAACCCACCCACAATATGAAAGCGTAGTACGGTGAAAAAATAGTAGACGTTAATAGCATATAAACGTGTAAAAACCTTTTGTAAGTTATATGTGCTTTGATATTTAATAAAATAACACAATATCGTATTTGGCAATTTGAAAGGAAGAAGCGCTTTGCATTTACAAATCAACTTTATCTGAAACAAGAAATGTCTTTAAAAAAGACAAACGGCGTTGGATTAAAAAAAGAAGAAAATATAACACAAGCTAGATTAAGTACTTGTTCATAAATCTTACACAGATGGCAGAAAACTTAACATGAATAGTGTCAAGTGGACGGCTATTTTGGCCAACTTTGTTAGAAAGTAAGTGATGTCTTCAAATTCCTTTAAGGAGATTCATTATTTATATAATGACAAACCGAGGCAGGAAACTCTTACAAGTCTTATCCTTCATTACCACTGATGAACAGCTTCAATAAAACCGAGGCTGCTGTTTTCTCATTCAGGCCTTGTTTCCTGAGGGCTTCCCTTTCTTCAGTTTAATGTAACTTACTACAGCTGGTGTTAAGTGCCTGTGTGGCGGCTGTAAAATGTCGCCCCGTACTTCATCATTGTGTAGTCATATTTTTCTGGTCCTCAGGGACCATTGACTGTTTGTTTACATTTGAAAA
>Ga0224511_10002215_pt1 | contig 12842 bp, 10 predicted proteins | sample SF_May12_sed_USG_2_FD_169988 | JGI IMG/M metagenome (GOLD analysis project Ga0224511, IMG submission 169988) | Sediment microbial communities from San Francisco Bay, California, United States - SF_May12_sed_USGS_8_1 | ecosystem: Environmental > Aquatic > Marine > Sediment | place: USA...
TTTAATACAAAATTTAATCTATGACAATTTTCATAGCACAAATAATAACCCATGCGAAAGACGTCGGACCACGGACATATGCGATATAAGTGCCTGAGGTCCGATATCATTTCCAAAATTGGTGGTCCTCGTGTCCAGTAAAAATATCTTAAAAAAGTTCACTAGATCAAATCTTTTGGTACAAATTGAAAAACGAAAGTGCAAGTACCTGTCAAAATACGGACTGGTTTCAATTCTGATGTTCGAACATGACAATTAACGCTAAAAAATAACCAGTGAAATAAACCAGTCAAAGCGCACTTGCTTTCTTGTCGTGACGTAAGAGGAGCGGAGCATTTAATTGGTCAAATGTTATCACATGATAACATTTGGTCTCAGTGCAGTGACTTTACGTTTCATAGCAGCAGGGAACCACGCGACCTTTACCTATTCCTGAATATTGTGCAGCATATCAAAAGTAAAACTGAATTGTAGCGACTGAATAGTAGCTTTATTTCTCTTGTGGGCAGACGACTTGTTATAAGCGGATTTCAATTTAAATCAATCTGAAAATGCGAACACACAGACTATCTAATTGATTTCGTTACCTACGTGCATGTATACAATATGTACGTTAATTCTTTGTTATGCAGCATAGAAAAGAAATACGAAAAACAAGCAATGTGTGCTGAATACATGACATTGTTCAATTTCTAAAATTTTATTTACGGACATCAGCAAAATCGATTTTTAGAGTTTCAATAGAGAGTAGGTTATAGTTTTTACAGTTTATTTTATACAAACAACTTTTAACATTATTTGATCAAAATGAAAGGCAGTTTTATACAGTAAATGTTTACTCTAATAATCGCCGCCCTTTTGGAAAATGTAACGCCCCTGGGGGCGTTAAATAGGTCAAATATGGTAATTGTCTTAGTCAACACAGACTACACTAAAATTGTTTTTTTTTTATATTTGTTGAATTCTAACTCTTTTTCTGTATTTAAGGTATGCTTCAAGAGTGAAGCTGATTACGAACGATGCCTCCAAGAATGCTGACAACAAGGAGATTGCCAAACTGAAGCAGGTATGTCCATTTTCCCCATAAACTTTGGCATTAATGTTCAATTAAACTGCTATCATAAGTTGATGGTCTTTTTCTTTTCTTCATTATTATGCTAAAAGTTGTACATGTAATAATAGTATTGTAGTCATACCTATGTGAAATACCCATCAGACTCATTTGAAGAAAGAAACAGATCACTTGCAAATAAATTCTGACTTTACTGTTTTTCAGATTATTCAAATGATGAAGAAGGGGGAGACAGTTGAAGTTGATGTTGAAGAGCTGTAAAGGGAAGCAACTCCAATGGAGAGAAAGAGTGAGAGAGGCAGATCCGGTACCAAAGAAGACAATCTCGCAAAACTTATACAGATGATTCTTCAAAGCACATTTTAAAATACATTAGCTTAGGAGTGTTTTTTGATAAAACTGGACTTAAATTAAAGATAATTGACCAGGTGGTGACAGAGGTGTTGATATCTTAGACTTTCAGTGATATGACCTTGTCTCAGTTTCATAATTAGAAATAAATCAAACTTATAAATCAAAGCACTAACTAAATCCGGAGTCCAGCCCATTTAAATTGCAAAAATTGAATGGCCAAAACAGCATTTATAAGTAAGCATTGTTTCCAAATATTAATTGTTATTGCTGTTGTTTTTATCATTATTTTCTGTTCTATTAAACACTTTATTATTATGCATAGAAGTTTAATGTTATTTTGTTGAAATGAAAAAAGTTTAATTGCTTGAAATTGTAACATTAACTACAGCAAAAGTGTATGTTTCTTAGCATTTGTATTCTATTTTACAACCCTAATTGATTTATTGACTGTGATATTTTTGTCACATTGATTTGATTGATTTAAACGATTTAATGAAAACACTGTGATTGTTTATTACCTTGTGATATGAATATTTGTTATGTATCATTTAACTTGTGTAGATATGTACTTGTTTCTTGGCTGGTCCGTCCGTTGATATTCAAATAGTTGTCTATGTTTACACTTAAGGCAGGCCCTGATAACTTTACTAGGCAAGGTGTTTTTCATCTTTGTTGAGGTTTTTTATATTAACTTTTTAAGAGTTTAGTATTATGATTACCTTTCCAAATTAACATTTTTGTAGTGTAAGATTAACACTTGCCATTGTTTTATGCTTAGTTTTCTTGCCGAGATAATCTTCCTCATGTACAAATGTATGATTTGTGTTTTTGTCTTTCACTAACAAAATGCTTAATCAAAATTGTTAATTAATAACTATGAATATGTCTGTTGTGTGTTATTTAACTTTTATCATTTATTTCAGTTTCTACAATGCCTGCTTAGGCGTTTTCATTATAAAAAATAAAATCTTCCGTGGGTTATGACCACAATATACCACCATTAGTAAAATACCGCATGGTAGCATTGATGAAACTGAAATAACAAATGGTAACATTAATGAATCTGAAATAACAAATGGTAACATTAATGAAACTGAAATCACACATGGTAACATTAATGAAACTGAAATAACAGATGGCAACATCAATGAAACGGAAATAAGAATTGGTAACATTAATGAAACAGTTTAATTTCTAGGCATCAGCACTCCAAGCCGTTGTTTAATACCGCAATATACCACTCTAACTCATTATGTTTTCTTAAATATATATATATATTAGATGATGCTAATTTTAATAAAAGTGTTTTAATAGGTTATCGGGGTTTTTTATATAAAAAGTAAAACTATTGGCTACTTCAAGACGTTAATAATTTAAAGAGATGGCAATGGCATTTTTAGTTGTATTGATTTCATGTAACATAATCATTTTTATTTTATATGTTATCTGTTCTTCTCTGTAGAATTTTAAAAATAAAATTTCTTTAACACAAATCATCGTTTGAATGTTCTTTGTGGAGCCGCTGGCGGTGAGCTCGACAAAGCGGTCATTTGTTTGGTTCGGTGTTCGTGTGGGCGTCCGTCCGAGAGTCCGCCTTTCGCTTGTTCTGGCCATACCTCAAAGAGTTTTACATATTGTAAAATAACTTGACACGCATGTTTACCTGGATGAGATGGAATGTTGCTGGCAAGAATTAGTTTGATACCACAATAGGTGTGGTTACCAATAATTGATGGATTAAAAAACCTGCTCAGATGTTAACATTGATAAGACGGAATGTTACTCGGAACAATCGCATTTATACTCTGTTCACCATAGATGGATGGATTTTTAAATAGCTTAGCACAAGTGTTAACATTTATGAGACAGAAGAATCACATGTTTCCCCTAAATGGTGTGGTCAGATATAGAGGTGAAATTTGGTCAAGAGTATAATGTCCGGACATTTACATTGTACTTCGCCATAGATAAATTTGGTACCGTGAGCGCGCTGCGGCAACTTCTTGCGCGATGTACGAGTCTTCAGTGGCGGGTCAAGGATATGGCATTAGGGGAGCGTGGACTTTGTCAACAACGGGGGGGGGGGGGGGGGGGGGGTAGAAAATCATTGAACGTTTTGACGTAAGTAGGCAGTGTTCGGATTTTTTCTTCTGATTTTTGTTATGAAAATATGCCTTTTCAAGTAACAACAAACATCTGCACAATAGGGTCGCTGCCATTTTCAAGGTAGGACATGATAACCTAATACACACGTATTATACTTAAGTCCTTTTTGCGTTCACAACAGGAGTACAACCTAGGATTTAATGGATTCTATTCACTGATTTTACCCAGAGTTCGTCGTGTTTAAGCCATTAACCATTCTACATGTTTTAAAAGTTGTTTTCAATATTAGGTAATTAATTGCACGACTAAAATACTGTATCGTCACAAAGGTTAAACTTGGTTTGCCAATTAATAATTTGTGTCAAGGGGCTGTGATTCATATTATCTTATCCATATATCAATGTTAATATATTGAATAACAAATCACCGTATATAATGCACATTATTAATAGTATAAGCATCTATAGTGTCTTAAATAATGCACATTATTAAGAGTATAAGCATGTATAGTCTCTTAAATAATGCACATTATTAAGAGTATAAGCATGTATAGTCTCTTAAATAATGCACATTATTAAGAGTATAAGCATCTATAGTCTCTTAAATAATGCACATTATTAAGAGTATAAGCATCTAAAGTCTCTTAAATATACTGACGCCCCCCACAACTTCTACTTGCGTATTAGTTTGCATTATTAGATTAAATTAATTAAAATCTTTAACGAATGACATAATTTATTCAATTTATTTAAATCATTTCATTTTCGCTTATGACATTTTTCATAAACGAAAAGCTACAATGTACACTGCATTGGTGTTGATAGTTTGTACTTATAGAAATCTAGACCAATAAAATCCTATTTATTTAATTTTATTTAAAATATAAATATCTAATAGCTTTGCCAGTATAGTTCCTTATTAAAACAATGTTGTGTTGACTATTCAATACATTTCGTTGTAACACCCATTTATTAACAAATTGAATTTGAAATAAATAACTTACATACCGGTATCCACTGCTCGCCATGACGGATGGCCGTTGTGTAAGCCAGATACCAAACTCGTAAATCGGTCTTTCTGTCCAGGACGGAACCGGCCACGAGATTCATGAAAAACTTCGAAGGCTTCGCCCTCTCGGCTTTTGCCTGAATCCCGTGCCGGGTATGTCCTGGATAGAAAGAGCTTTAAAGCCCCCCATACACACACAATATAATTGTCAATAATATTGAATCAATAAAATTGAAGGTTACATTTCTTGCCACAAACTGTACCAAAATATTGATCAATATTTAGTTCATTAGTACTTCGAAAATCACAGAAAATGAATGGATTCCATTGTATGATGATCGTCTACAATAAATGAACAAATTTCGTAACTTTTGAGTCAAATAGCAAACATATCTCAATATATTATGGACCTTTTTGTGTTTCATTAAAAAAATTTATGCCTTAGCCTCCGACTGCCACTTGTGTTTTTAAAGTGTGCGTATATTTGTTAAAAATAGGCAAGTAATGTGACAATGGTGTAAGATTATATTTTCTGTGTTATTACCATTGGTAGCATCTATATTTAAATATTATATTTATTTCTTTATTCTTCATTCTAGGGCAAATTACACTTTTTTATTGTCAATTTCATTGATAGTCGCAAAATACTCATCAATAAAATTGTCAACACGTCAATATTTATTTGAGATCTCAAATGTTCATCAATAAATTGACAGGACCTTCAATATCGCCCATTAACTATCAATAAAATTGACAATCTTCAGGATTGACAATTTTATTGACAATAATATTGTGTGTGGATGGGGGGCTTTAAAAGGCAGGGCTTTTTGTGGGTATATTTTTATCTGTCTAGCTCCTAGTGTTTTGAAGACGTTGCTGTGCATCAACAACGAGAAATTTGGATCTGTAGCCCTGTAGAACCGTCCCTGATTACAGCGGGAGAGGGGGAGGGGGCGTGGACTTTGTCAACGGGGGAGGGGGGGGTAGAAAATCATTGAAAGTGTTGACGGTTGAAGTACATGTATAAGTATATCATATAAGTCATTTTTAGCATGTTTTTGCCCAATATCTATTAAATTAGGCTTAAAATGAATCGCGAGCGAAGCGAGCAAAAACAAGAAACTAGCGAACGTTTTGGGCATAAAAAATCAGAGGTCCGCGGCCGTTATGGGGGGGCGCTAGTGACTCTGGCTATTTGTTCAAAAGGCAGACAACCGATCGAACGACATGGATTCAAAAGGTCGAAACCCGGACCTCTGTTTCCTTATTTTTAGCGCATTTTGACTTACGTACCATTTAACAACAAAACTATTTGTCTTTTCCAGTTATATACAATGAAATCGACAGTTCTGGGTCAGTAAAGAAATTAACGCAGCGTGTCTCTTTGAAACGAATGTTTGGAGAAACAATTGTTCAACAAAATATTCCTGCTGTAAATTTGACAATTGCGGGTCACACTCAACAGTTGCGGGTCACGTGAAAATGTTCATTTTCTGTTATCAGCGGTCATCTAAACAATGTTATAATCAAACAAAACAGCAGTTTTTAACAACAAAACATAGTAAATTATCTTCACATGTATATGTTATAAGTACATGTTTTGCTGAAATTATGGCTTAAATGGAGGTTTAAGCAGTGGCAGTGTAAACAATTTTCTGGTACTTTCACTTTCCCGGGAAGCGGTGCAGTCAAGCGTTTCCTGATTTCGACTTCAGGTAATCAAGTTGTTGCGATCGACATCCAACATCTTTTTGAAGCAGATAAGAGATAAGGAAATGTGACTGGATAATTAAAATATCTAGCTAGACTCTAATACTTTATCATTCGGGAAAAACCAATATGTTTTTCTAAAGGTGACCCGGAATTGCCGATGACCCGAAACTGTCAAGTTCACTGTAAAGAAGATTTATAAATAATAAAGTACAGAAAATTATCAACCGTTCTTCTTTTACGTGATAAAATATGAAAACGTCTGTATTGATATATAAAAATATTATATAAACATATTTATATAGGATAAAAATACCTTTTTACTGGTAAATATATATTTAATGAGATTGCATCAGCTGAGCAATGCCATTGATCGTGCACTTGGCGGTTTCCGACAGTTAAAATTAATTACAAGCACAAAATTGTATTATTATAATATTATTTTATACCTCACAAGTTAAATTACTGGATCTATTAATAGACTACAATATATTTAAAAATACCCAATACATGGGAACCCAGCTAAAAATAGCGATGGGAAATTCCAATGTCACTCTGAAAATAACTATACTGAGTAAACAAACATTGATATGCACTCGTAAACAGTAGGAAACCAGTGAAAATATTTGAAAACGTAAAACATATCTGCATAAAACAAACTCTTTAAATGTGACTGTAATATTATCATGGGAACGTTGAATACCAAAAGCCTACTGATCACAATTGAGGAGCTTGAAGATGAATCAACGGGAAGGCGAAGTGAGGTAGATCTAAACTTCTATATTTTGTATTGTTTCCCTTTTGTCAGATTAGTAAGAGGTATGTACATATAGAATCTAGTACCCTAGGAGTAAAACATATTAGATAGATCTCCTTAAATTTATAACAAATCCCAAGAAATCTAATTGCAGTTTTTTAGAGACTACTGCAGTAGATCTACACCTAGCTTATATATAATATATAAATAAGCTATATAGCATAAATTGTCTTTAAGTAGGTAACGAAAACAGCGAAATGATTTAGATCTATAGGGCCTACATTTTTAATTGTTCTAATTTCCGAGCACACTGACGATGTATGCATACTTAGATTTATACCTATGTGACCAGATAAAAAGTTATACTGAGTATATTAAGAAGGAAAAACCTTATAAAATATGGAGAATTCATATTCATGTAAAACTAGGTTTATAAAAACACTAATTAATAGATCTAGACCTCTAGAATTAGATTTATAAATCTATTTGTTCAACTTAAAATTATACTAGATCTAACAACGGAGCATGTTAAGACAGTTCACACAGTTTTGCACACTTTTAACGCAAAAAACGCACATCCTTTGCTATGCTGGTGCCAGCATTAAGTATGCCAAATTGTGCCTGGATTCAGAGATCCCAGTTGGCGCCCCTGAAGGTGAATCAGGTCCAGAACCGGTTCGGCGGGTTCGTGTGGCAGGTGAGCGACCTGAACCGGCTGCAGCGCTTCATCTTCCTCGGCTCCGACTCCTCCTTCTGCTACAAGGCCACGGGCAACGAGCCCAAGCGCGAGGACGCGCTCTGCATTGATAGGTACTTAGTAATTTTACTTTTAACTGTTGACGTTTGGTAAAAGACAAGGTTAAAGCCTGGTGTTCCATTGTCCCTCAAATCAGACCAATGTGAGGAATTTTAAGACGTCGGTCTCTTGCGAAGCAGAGGCCTAGCTATAACTGTTATTATACTGATGAATCCCGGACACCTGATAAAGAGGAATGGCCGCCGTAATAGAACGAAGTTGAACATTACATTTGCAGTTACACATACTTAGTAAGAATATATCTGTAAAAATATATATAAAGTACATAGGCCTAAGGTTCCTTAACGAACACGAAGAACCCGAGAACAATTTCAAGTTATAGTTTATATGCCATGCATGATGTGTATTTGTGCTATCTTTTTCTGTAATTGGAAGCAAATCAAATAACATGTGGCCGTATGTGTTTTATTTATCTTTAACATAATTACTGTAACACCTTTATATTCTGAATATAGTTATATAAAAATTATTTAAAGGGGATATGTGTGATCTTTGAATTAAATACTTTGTTAGTATCATAAAAACGGTTATTTAACATCAAGCAGAACACAGCAGCATACCAACGTATAATTTGTGTCTTCTATACGGAAATTCTGTTTTCCGAGATGTTTATTATTTTATATAAAACAATTGACATGATCAGACATACTCGTTTTAACTTTGAACTCAAGTTTTGACTAGTATTTACGTCAGTAGCTTTGCCCTCTGGGTTTTTATTTAAATTCGTTTATACATTGTATGTACTTTTTCGAAGTAATGTTATAGTTTTACGTCTGTTCTGTAATTTAAGGATTTTATCATGTTTCACGAACCAAAAAGGTAGACTTTGGAAAGAAACACGACCTTGACTTGTTTTTGTCTTGTATACAAACTGGATAACATGGTCTAAATAAAACAACAACAACCATATATGGTATTAGTCACACATCCATTTAATTTACTGAACTTTCCAAACCATTCGATATGGAAGTGTTTTTTTTAATTGTAAATGGTAATAATTTGTTAAGAATTTGATTTTATTCTGTTTGTTTGTACGTTTTTCCCCATACAGCTTGCAAACTCCAAATTGTTGTTGTTGTGCATTCATTTTTAATAAGTTTAAACTGCTCTAGAAGCTACTAGTACCTCCATACATACCTTCCTCAAACTATAATAGCATGGTTGCAATGTCAAATATATTTTAAGTTTTTAATAATAATAATAATAATAATAATAATAATAATAATAATAATAATAATAATAACAATAATAATAATAATAATAATAATAATAATAATAAAGCGGACAGTTTCCTCAAATTAATATACATAAATATTTTGAAATCAAAACGTGGTCGAATTTACAGGAGCGGCTTGATAAATAAAAAAAGAATAGTTGTTGAATTTACAGGAGTGGCTAGAAAAATAAAAAGGATAGTTCAATGAGTTTGCCCCAAGGTAAAAATATATGTTTAACTAACACTCCAAATATGCGTGGTGTTTATGTCACAGTTTAAAAGTAAGACAATGTTTCTACAACGTCCTAGTTTATTTAAGATTGCGTTATTGCTCAGTTATCGATTGCAATACAAATTAATTCTATTTGAATACAAAATACAAGACAAAACATAATTATAGATACAATTTACACCGTCTGAGGTTTTACTTTGCATGCTGAAATGAATTATTGTACTGTACACTGTTTTATGAAATTTATAAACGTTAACTATGTTATGTACACAGGTTGATAGCGGAGGGTCGCGGTAAGGAGGTGGTGGAGCTCATCCGGAACATCAGCCTGGAAGGCCGCGCCGCGCGACAGAACCCCACCATCTTCGCCCTCGCCGTGTGCGCTCGTTCTAATGACCCGGCAACCAAACAGGCGGCGTACCTGGCCTTCCAGGACATCTGCCGCATCCCCACCCACCTGTTCATGTTCGTCAGGTACTGTGAGCAGGAATCCTCGGGCACGGGCTGGGGGCGCGCGCACCGCCGAAGCATCGTCAAGTGGTACACCAGCAGGAGCTCCGATTCGGTAGCCATATGCAGGATGGTGACGAAGTACAGACAGCGGGAAGGGTTCAACCACTGCGATCTCCTGAGGCTGTCCCACCCAAAGCCGACAAACAACGAGACGCGAGTGTTGTTCAAGTTTCTAACCAAAGGCCTCAAACCGATGATGGAGCTTATTGAGAACGACACAGAACTCAAGTCCGACGATAATGTCGCCAAGATGGTGGAGTTTCTGACAGCCGCCGAGCGCGCCAAGCGTTGCACGGACGAAGACGAACTGGTGATAATGATTGACAAGTACGGCCTGGAACGGGAGCACATGCCCTCGCAGCTCCTGCAGTCGCGCAAGGTGTGGGAGGCGCTCGTGAGGAACCTCAAGATGGAGGCGACCATCCGCAATCTGGGGAAAATTACGAGCATGGGTTTGTGCGATGCGGGCTCGTGGGTGGAACGCGCGCTCGTGGAGCGCCTCACCGACCAGAACCTCCTGGTCAAGTCCCGCACTCACCCCTTCAAGGTAACACCCACTATCTGGAAATACCAACGGTGTCGTTCTCGGACTAGCAGCATTCCGTAATTTCAAAATAAATACCATTTGTACATGTATGGTAATGTAATGTGGCTTAAACTTTATGATTAACTTTGATGTGTTTTTATTATATTCTAACATAAAGATTATGTTAGTTGAAGTAAAGAAACTGTAACTGAAATGAATAAATAATTCATTCAGACATCATCAACTACAATAATAAAATGTTATTTGTTTAATTATGTTATATTCAGGTGTTGCTTGCCCTCCACACGTACAAGTCAGGGCGCGGCGACAAGGGGTCGTTGAAGTGGGAGCCGAATAAAGCTGTCGTCGAAGCTCTCGAGAAGGCTTACTACATGTCCTTCAAGTCCGTGCAGCCGACCGGCAAGCGCCACCTGCTCGCTATCGACGTCAGCGGCTCCATGAACTGCCCGTGCGTCGGCAGCACGGCGTTGACGTGCAACCTGGCGGCTGCCGCAATGATGATGGTGACGGTAAGGACGGAGGAGAACTGCGATATCGTCGCCTTTTCTCACAGACTTGTTCCGTTGAACATCAACAAAAGCGATGATCTACCAACAGTCATCAAGAAAACGAGCGAGCTCCCATTCGGCGGAACAGACTGCGCGTTGCCGATGACGGACGCGATGGAGAAAAAGAAAGAATATGACGTGTTTATCGTGTACACGGACAACGAGACGTGGTATGGCAAGGTCCATCCATCGCGTGCACTGCAGCAGTACCGGGAAGCCATGAAGCTGCCGGACGCCAAGCTCATCGTGGTCGGGATGGCGTCCAACGGCTTTACCATCGCCGACCCCGACGACTTCGGTATGCTCGACATCGCCGGCTTCGACTCCGGTGCCACACAGACAATCGCCAAGTTTACCATGGGAGAACTGTGAACAATTTTTTAATGTGTTGTTTTTAAATAAGATTGTTATTTACATATGTTACATAGTATCAATACAAAAACCCATAGTGTCATGGATGTCCAGATATTTATCATGTTTTATTTACATGCTCTTTGATTAATTTCATGTTGTACATAATTATACATGTATGTCGTGTCCATCATGTACATAGTTAAAAACATATTGTTGTATACTAGTGCATACATGTACACGTAGTGTTACATAACTGGCAACACAAAAGTAATTTCTTCCTTAATTAAAATGATTGTCTGATCATGTCAATTATTTAATGCAAAAGCATTAAAGTCTCAGAAAACTGAATAATCATAAAGTAGACACAAAAGTAAGAGGACTGTTTACCTTACGCTTGAAACTGTGTATTACCGGTAAGTGAAACAATGGACCGTTCCGCAACTGTCAATCATGACCATGTATAACAGTACATGTTCAATTTTAATCCAATAGAATAGGATTATATTGTCAGGTGACAATCTGACCTAGAAAACACAAAAGAAAGACCCCTTCACAAGCCTTCACAAGATCAAAGCAAATTTACCGCTTTGGGCGGAGTTTGAAATTTTGCGGAACGGTGCATTAATTCGGAGACTATTTTACTGTCAGCAGAAAAGTATGTTATGTACATTGGTCACGGACAATCTGTATTTAAACAAAGCAATTTAACGGATAAATGGTGGAACTCATACTTTTTGCACCTGGTTTATACATCTTGAACCTATTTTACAAAATGCTTAGGTATTTTCGCTATTTTGTTGAAAACATTTTTATTCTGTTTGACCTTCACTTACTTTATTTTATTGAGATATTCACAAACTATTTGAGAAAAAATCAGACATGTATCCTTTAAGATGACGAACGTCTTTACAACTTTCATGTATAATGAAACTGGACATGTACTTATTGTTTCAATTATTTTCCTTGTTTCTTCACCAGGTCCTCACCGGGCTATAGCCGTTCTTTTACTTTCGACATCAATTGTGTTTCAACAATTGTGAACATCTTATTGTGTTGAGTCACGAATTTATCGTTATGAATTAAATAAAGTGTGTCTGATTTCTTGCGTGATTTTTTTTCTACGCGTGCACCGGTAAGCTGAATTTAGTTATGATCTCTTTGAGGTAATGGAAACAATGGACGTGCGGTATTGAACTGTATCTTGTTGAAAACGCATATATAGTGCCGCGAAACAGAAAGTGTAACTTTTTAACTGTCCATATCGTTTTACACACAGAGTTAAAGGTGCAGTCACACTACAGCGTATGAAAGAACGTATGAGTAGCGTATGGAAATTTCGGAAAAAAATACTTATACGCACAACTTTTGAGTGTTTAAATTCGAGCTATCGACGACGGTCCGTCATTGTAGCGTTCATCACCGTATGCGTTGCGTATACAAGCGTATGAGTAACGTATGCATAACGTATGCGAGCGTATGAGTAACGTATGCGAGCGTATGAGTAACGTATGCATAACGTACGCGAGCGTATGAGTAAAGTGTGCATGACATGTGTGAACTTATGACTATGAATAGCACCGACTTTCCACAGTGGACTGTCACATTACC